>ERZ1048872.35-NODE-35-length-152610-cov-11.710249_pt1 | contig 152610 bp, 132 predicted proteins | sample MGYA00383100_ERZ1048872 | MGnify/ENA primary metagenome ERZ1048872 (study PRJEB29581, sample SAMEA5548370) | metagenome | biome: marine; feature: coastal; material: water | depth 50 m | study: Short-term variability in the microbial, nano- and picoplankton...
ATTTTGGTTCATTATAACTAAATTAGGTGTCTAGGAAATTGGGGACTTATCAATTTTCGGAAAAAGGGGGAGTTACATTGAGCGAATAAGAGAGGGTTTAGAGACGGATAATATTATTGTCAGAGAAGCGGTAAAAGATACTGAAAAAAGAGCTGCGGAAGGGGAAATCTCATATAGGCGAACATTACTTGGTGGTTGTATGAAAAATGATAGATGTGATGCGTTTATGCTGGGAAAGGTTACTTCATGTATTAGTTGCTCTGATTCAATTATTAAACTCAAAAAGGTAGAGCGCATGATAGCTAAATATGAAAATAAAATTAGTGGCTATGACCTTGGTAGCTTTGAATATCAGTTTATAAGTGATGAATTAATTAAATTAAAAGCATTTAAGATGAAGCAGGTGGTTATTAATGAGTAGTATAAATAAATCAAACGGGATTTTATTATGTGAACAAGCGTTTGAAAGGTTAAAAGCAGGAAAGCCTAAAGTGTTGTTAACCACTAATTATCAATTAGATTGTATTACCTCTTCATTAGTCAGCCAGGAAGCTGGGTTTGATTCAGGATATTTGAAAAATAGTCGAAAAAATCATCGAGCGCTTATACACGAAATATCGGAATTCAAAAAAAGGGAGAGTGTACGAACACCGGAAGGGAAAAAAAGAATATCAGACTTGAATGCAAAAATAGAATCTAAAAATCAGCAAGTTAATAAGTATGAAGGTCTTTACAAAGAGGCCTTGAGTCGTGAGGTTGTGTTAGTGGCAAGGTTGACTGAACTTGAGTCTAAAATTCGAAGTTTAGAATCAATTAACGTACTACGTCTGAAAAGTATATAATGTTAGCCATAAACGATTTTATCATTATGGCTGCATGAACAATAACTTACCTATTTCCGAATTATTACCTGCCATTGCTCATTGTTTATCTAACAACAAAAATTTGGTGTTGCAGGCTGAGCCAGGGGCAGGTAAATCTACTGTTGTACCACTTGAGTTATTAAAAGTCGACTTTCTGAATGGTCAGCGAATTATTATGCTTGAACCTAGACGAATGGCTGCACGGTCAATTGCTAATTATTTAGCTAGGTGTCTCGGTGAGAAGGTTGGTGAAACTGTTGGTTATCAAGTAAAAAATGACAAAAAGATATCAGCTTCGACAAGACTTGAAATCCTAACAGAAGGAGTATTGACAAGGCGACTTCAATCAAATCCTGAGTTAGAAGGTGTTGGCCTTATAATTTTTGACGAGTTTCATGAGAGGTCTATTAATACTGATTTGTCCCTTATGTTATCTCTCGAAATTCAACAAGTCATTCGTGAAGATCTTCGCCTTTTAGTCATGTCTGCGACATTAGATACTGATTTAGTATCAAAATACCTCGGTGATGCTCCTGTGATGTTGTGTAAAGGGAGGGCATATCCCGTTAGCGTTTTTCATCAAAAAACCGATAAAAAACTGTTAGCATCGAATATCTGTAAAGCAATATATAATGTCATTGAAGACGAAGGAGATATTCTTGTATTCCTACCTGGAGTTGCAGACATAAAAAGGTGTATTTCACAAGCGACAACAGTGTTTTCAAAACACAATGCACTTAAACTGGTGCCATTATATGGTTCATTGCCATTGGAAGAGCAGGAAAAAGCTATCTCGTTAGCACCAAAGGGCGTTAGGAAGGTGATTTTTACAACCAATATCGCAGAAACTAGTTTAACAATAGAAGGCATTACATGTGTTATTGATTCAGGGTTGGAAAAGAAACTTGTTTTCAATCCCTCAAGTGGCATGTCAAAACTTACGACAACTAGTATATCAAAAGCATCAGCAGAGCAACGTAAGGGGCGTGCTGGTAGATTATCTGAAGGGAAGTGCTTAAGGTTATGGAGCGAAACTGAACATTTATCGTTAAAAGACTATCAAGAAGAAGAAATTTTGAATGCCGATTTATCCAATGTAGTGATAGAGCTAGCATCAGCAGGACATTCAAGGTACGCAGAGATAAATTGGTTAACACCTCCTCCAAAAGCTCATTATGACTCTACTCAAAATTTACTCGTAAAAATAGGACTGCTTGAGGAATCAGGCAAGATTACAGCGCTTGGTAAGGAAGCAAGTAATCTTCCTATTCATCCCCGATTAGCAAAAATGATGTTGGCGACTAATGGTAACCAAGAGCGTGAAGTCGCTTGCAATATTGCTGCTCTTTTGTCAGAGCGAGATATACTACAAGGTAGTGATAGTGCTGATTTTTTGAATAGACTATACGTTCTTATTGAGACAGCTACTGGTAATGTTAATAAAGCATATGTAAATAGAAATACGTTAAAAACAGTAATTAAAGATGTCCGGAGACTTCAGTCATCTATAGGGCATAAAAAGAGTAAAGTAGACATTTCAGGTATTTCAGATGTAGCAGCATATTTGTTACTTCTAGCATTTCCCGAAAGGTTAGCTAAAAGACGTTCAGCTAATAGCAATAAATATCAACTAGCAAATGGCAAGGGGGTCTTTCTTTCAGAAGATGATCCTCTTATTAATAACGAGTATTTAGTTGTTAATGATTGCGATGCCCAGAAAAAAGAAGGGCGAGTTTTTAGCGCTATTACTTTTAATAAACATATTTTATCTGAGAAGTTTCCTCAGGAAATTTCAGAACAAGTAGAATATGAGTTAGCACCAAATAATAGTCGTGTATATGCAAGAGTTTTGAAAAAATATGGTAGTTTGATTATTGATGAAACCAGAAGTGGTGATGTTCCGACTGAATTTATATTAGAAAGTATTAAATCATTGGTAAAAACAGATGCTAGGAATATTTTAAACTGGACTCAGGAGTGCGATGATTGGTTACAAAGGGTAATATGGCTTGGTGGTAAAGTGGAAGGTTTTCCATTGTTATCAGAGGCTTTAATTATGAATACTTCTGAAAGTTGGTTATTGCCTTATGTTTCAAATATTAAAAAAATATCTGAACTGAAACGGGTGAAAATATTACCGCTATTATCATCATTATTAACATATGAAGAATCAAAAGTACTTGAGAAAGAAGCACCTAAAACCTATATAACACCCAGTAATAAAAAAGTTTCTATCATTTACGACAAAACCTCAGAGCCAACCGTTTCAGTGGTATTGCAAGAGTTGTTCGGAGAGCTTAAGTCTCCAATGCTAGCAGGTAATAGTATTGCCCTAAGATTTGAATTGTTATCACCAGCCAGAAGGCCAATACAAATAACTAGTGATTTAGCCAACTTCTGGGGCGGTTCATATGTTGAAGTTGCAAAAGATATGCGAGCTAAATACCCACGCCATAGGTGGCCGATAGATCCATTTTCTGAAAAACCAGGCAGATCTATTAAAAGTCGAAATACTTAATCTACTAAATGATTGTATTTTTATATAAGTGTGCATTCACAAGTGTCAATCTTTTCATTTTATATGCAGGAAAATAGGGGTTATTTGTCAATAAGTTTTGAAAATGGCGTGTCAATTGAAAAAAGGTTCATATATCCTTGAAGCCAGTAAACAAAGAAAGTAATGGTAAGTGTCAATGTGGTCAATTAATTGCGGTATAAAACTACTGGCCTGATGATCCCGCCAATGCCAAAGCAACGAGTAAAACTAAGCGTCACATAGAAAACGATATAAAAAATAGAAGTTAGGATTATAAGCGTCAATGGCAACAAAGAAAAACGTCAGAAAACCTTCAAAACAGACAATACAAAAGTCTTGGCTTAGCTGGTTTTTTATTAGCAGCACAAAATTATTTTTTGCGCTTATTTTTGCGGTAGCTATTTATACTATTTACCTTGATGCTAAGGTACAAAAAACCTTTGAAGGTCAGCGCTGGCAGGTGCCTGCACAAATTTATGGTCAGATTGAAAGCTTGCGTGTTGGTGATGTTAAAGAGATTACCCAGTTGACTAAATCCCTTCAACTTAATGGTTATCAAAAAGTGGCCTCTGTCAATTCACCAGGCCAGTTTAGGCAATCAGTGAAAAGGGTAATTGTTTATCGTCGTGCTTTTGACTTTCCCAATGCTAGGGTAGGTGAGGGTAATGCAGCGGTTAAGCTCACGATTGAATTTATGCAAGGTAAAGTGAGTCAACTCTTTGTTGATAATACCCCTGTCACTGCAGTTAAGCTTGAGCCAACGTTATTAGCTCGCCTTGTACCCGATAATAAAGAAGATCGTGTGTTAATTGGGCTTGAGGATATACCGACATTACTTCTGGATACTTTATTGTTGATTGAAGATCGTGATTTTTACCATCATCAAGGTATTTCACCCTTAGGTATATTACGCGCTTTATATAGCAATGTGCTTGCCGGTCGCACTGTGCAAGGTGGTAGCACTCTTACTCAACAACTCGTTAAAAATATGTTTTTAACGCGTGAGAAAACCCTGACTCGTAAGTTTAAAGAAGCCCTTATGGCGCTTATTATTGAAGTACGTTATAGCAAAGATCAGTTACTTGAAGCTTATATCAATGAGGTTTATTTAGGGCAACATTATGCTCATGGCATCTATGGTTTTGGCTTAGCGGCAAAATTCTATTTTGGCAAGCCTGTCGTACAACTCAGCCATGAGCAGATAGCGCTGCTGGTGGCACAAGTGAAAGGGCCAAGTTATTATGATCCGTGGCGACACCCAGAAAGAGCCAAGATCAGACGAGACCTGATTTTACGTTTAATGTTCGAACAAAACTTATTATCAGTGCATGAATTTGAACAATCCGTTACTGCGCCATTAACCATTCGAGCACAACGTCGTTTTAAAGGTCAAAAATATCCCGCTTATTTACAGTTAGTGAAAAGGGAGTTGAGCGATAAGTTGAGTACTCGTCAGCAAAAATCGGGTATTCGGGTTTTTACTGGTTTTTCACATTACAGTCAGCAATTGCTTGAGCAAACGGTAGCTCAACAGCTAGCAACCCTAGAAAAACAGCATCAACAGAAAGATTTGCAAGCAGCGATGATAGTGACAGATATTGAAACGGCTCAGGTTCGCGCTTTAGTAGGTGATAAGCAAAGTGGTTTTGCCGGCTTTAATCGTGCTTTACATGTTAATCGCCCCATTGGCTCGTTAGTAAAACCAGTGATCTATTCTGCGGCACTAGAGCGTTATGAACAATACAATTTGGCGACAGTATTGGACGATAAGCCTATCACGTTAAAGAGTGGCAAAGGAAAAAGCTGGCAGCCAAAAAATTATGACGATAAATATCGAGGGCAAGTGCCGCTCATTGATGGTTTGGTGAAATCACTGAATATTCCAACAGTAAATTTAGGCATGAGTTTAGGTTTAGATAATGTAGTGAATGTCATGCATTCACTAGGCTATACAGAAAATATTGTTGCCCGGCCATCAATGCTCTTAGGTGCTATCAACATGTCACCTTGGCAAATCAATCAAATCTATTTGCCAATCGCTAAGCAAGGTAATTCGTTAAAAGCGCATGCGGTTAACTTAATCGTCTCTAAAAACGGTTCAACCCTTTGGCAATTTGAGCATGAGCCGGAACAAATTTTATCTACAAATGCCGCTTATTTGATGGATTATGCCCTGATGGAAGTAACAAAATCAGGCACAGCAAGGTCACTTTCTTGGCGAATGAACAATGCAGAGCTTGCAGGTAAAACGGGTACCAGTAACGATCTACGTGACAGTTGGTTTATTGGTTATGATGATAAATATTTGGTGACTACTTGGTTGGGTAAAGATAATAATGATTCAACAGGTTTAACTGGCAGTAGTGGTGCCTTGGTGTTGTTTGCCGATTATATGAAAAGCCAGGGAGTGACAAATAAAACCAGCGTTAAACCTGATGCCATTTCATTGACTTTGTTTGAACAGCAAACAGGTAATGCGGTGACAAGTGAGTGTGACGGGACAATAAATTATCCGGCAATTTCCTTAGGTATACGTACAGAAACAACGTGTTTGAGGGAAAAAGAAGACAAACGCTCATGGTTTGAAAAGCTATTTGGTGATTAGTTAATACTCGATTGCTTTAGGTGAGATTAAGCAAGGTATTAAACTGAGCACCCAATACTACTGCTGAGCGCTCTTGTTTAATATCGCCTGTCATCAATACCTTTTATTACTACTCAGTGAAAGTGACATTTATTTTTGAGATAGTAGCGGTATCAATAATACTTACATTACCGATACTTCTTTGTAATTTTGCCGCGGTTTTATCTGCACCATGGCTCTCAGCAAAGCTGATAATATCACTGCCATTACACATAACTTTTAAAGCAATGGTTTTATCTTTTAAATTATATGACTTAGATGTATTGTAAAGTCGATAAACTTTATTACTCATAGCCGCTTTACATACATCAACTAATGCAGTTCTCATATAAGGACTCATGGCTGCTTGACTAGGTAAACTAAAAGCTAAAACAGGAACAGCAGTGGCAAGCGCGATAAGGGTAGTTTTTAATGTTCTCATGATATTCTCCATAATATGTATTAATTGTGTGGCTAAAATGCAATACGCAACATAATAGTGGGCTATTTTTGGTAAAAAGTTGTTAACACTTTGCTTGTGAATGTAAGCAAAAACACTGCTTTTTTGACACAAAACCTGTTAAGTTATTGATTGTGTGTTTAATGAGTAACAAATGTTTCTTTACTTGTTTCAAGGCTTTTACATTTGTTCATCATTAGACATACGAAAAACGTTGTAGATGCAATTTAACGTGAGATAAAAAACGGCTTGATAACCGTATTTATTGATTTAAACCATTAAGCACACTGTTGTTATATACAGTTTCGTTGTAAGCGTGGTATGCTACTCATACTAATTAGTACAATACTAATTTGAAGCTTTTCTTTTAACATGACTAAGGAATAACAATGGCAGTTGAAAGTAGATTTGTCGTCATTAGACACGGGGTGGAGGCAAAAACATTTATGGATAAGAAATCAGCAGATGAATATGACAAAATGTTGGATATGGCTGATAATCTGGCTGAAGTCTTTACAAACTCTCCTATTGAGCTAAGTGATGCAGCTAATGAAGAACTTAGCATTTATTTAGCACAACATAGAGAAGAAGTATTGATTGCTTTGCTAGCGAAAAAGCCAGCTGCGGCAAAAAAGACAATAGTTGAGCCGGTAGCTAAACCGAAAAAGAAAGCAGCTAAAACGACAACACTAAGTGAAGTTAGTTAAGTACTGAGACATGATTGATTATCAAGTTGTCCCTAGTGCTCGTCGTAAGACGCTTTCCCTACAAGTAAAACAGGGGAAAGTGCTGGTTCGAGCTCCACACTATGTTGATAAGAAAATTATAAGTACCTTAGTGCAAAAAAAGTCAGCTTGGCTCAGAGCTAAGCTCATAGAGCAATCACAGGCTAGCGAGCAATGTTGTCGCTTTAATCAAGGTGATATGTTGCTTCTTTTCGGCCAACAAGTTCGCTTGCATATTTCTTTCGCAAGCCGTGCTGATACTTTTTTCATTGAAAATCTTGATGAAAAGCCTGAATTAAATATCGCCTTGGCTAAACGAAATATAGCTAAGCTTAATGATGAGCAATTACTTCGTGTTGCGGTAAAAAAGCACTTAGAGTGCTATTTTAAACAGCAAGCGCAAACTATTATTTTGTCAAAAGTTAGCCATTACAGTGAGTTAACCCAGCTTAAACCCAAGGGAATTAAAATCCGACAATACAGTGCTCGATGGGGCAGCTGTAACAGTAAGGGGGAAGTTAGTTTTAACTACTTAATGATGATGCTGCCTGAGCATGTTATCGACTACATCATTGTGCACGAGTTATGTCATTTGCGAGTTTTGAATCATTCCAGTGATTTTTGGCAACTTGTTGCCAAACACTTTCCTAACTACTTGCAAGCTAAGCAGTGGCTTAAAGATAAGCAATCACAATTGCTTTGGCGATTACCCTAAATTCCTCGCTTTACAAATCACCACAATTTATAAACCAATTATTGCCAATCTCTTTATTACCCTATCAGTTATAAAAAATAGTGGCATGAAATTAGCTTGTTAGTTTTTAATGTTTTGAATTATTATAACGAGGAATAGTGATGAAACTTAGTGTCCATAGGGTAGGCATGGTCTTTATCTATATAGCATCTGCTTTGTTGTCTGTTACCTGCCTTTATTATTTAACCTGAGTTCGGTTTAAGAGATGTTTACTAGGCAATTATTTGCCAAGTATGCTTGCTTTATAATCGTCTGTTTATGTTTTGCCAAAGTCTGTGCTTTCTCTTTGGGTAATTATGCATAGCCTATAACTTTTTGTTCTGCTTTTTGTGTGCCAATAAAGGTTGACACTAAGTTGCAATTAAGGCATTTTGTCTGGTATGAATATTACTACTAGCCATATTACAATTATTACCACCACCACCCTAATTGGGATGGCGGTCGCTGGCTAACGTGTAAAAAGTAACAATTTTATCGAAGCCCGTGACCTGAATAGGTTACGGGTTTTTTGCTTTTAAAAAGGAAAAAATAATGCGTGTACTTAAATTTGGTGGCTCATCATTGGCTTCAGCTGAGCGTTTTTGTCAAGTTGCCGATATCATCAAAGATAAAAGCCAATCGTCACAAGTTGCTGTGGTCGTTTCAGCGCCACAAGGTGTTACCAATCATCTAGTAGCAATGACCGAAAATATTAGTGATGAAGCAAAACTAGTGACGGATCTTGGGCACTTTAAACGCGCTATTACCACCATTATTGATGACTTATCTGCAAGCTTAACGGAATTTAATTCTCAACATTGCGAACAAGCACTTGTTAATTATGAGCATCAACTTGAACGTTATATGCAGGGGGCAACCATGTTATCTTATTGCCCTGATCATATACGTGCTCGCATTATTAGTACTGGCGAACGTTTAAGTGTGGCAATACTTGATTCAGTATTGCAATCATCAGGTTTACAAGTTTCACTCTTATCACCAGAGAAGTTTTTGTTTACTAATGACTCATCATTAAATGCTGTCGCGGACTTAGTGCTTTCTAAAGAAAAATTTTCAGCAGAATATGAAAAACTCAATCAAGTTTCTTTAATGCCTGGCTTTATCGGCATGAGTGTTGGTAAAGATAATGAAGAAGCCATGGTTACAACCCTAGGACGTAATGGCTCAGATTATTCAGCGGCCGTTTTAGCGGTTTGTATGGAGGCTGAGTGCTGTGAAATTTGGACTGACGTTGATGGCGTTTATAATGCTGATCCACGTATGATCAAAGAAGCCAAGTTGCTTGATTATTTGTCTTACCAAGAAGCAATGGAATTATCCTATTTTGGCGCCAGTGTATTGCATCCAAAAACTATTGGTCCAATCGCGCAATATCATATCCCTTGTTTGATCAAAAATACCAGTAACCCAGTAGCGCCAGGCACCTTGATTTCGAATGAAAATGATCAACAAAAGTGTGTTAAAGCGATATCAAACTTAGATGACCTAACTATGGTTAATGTTTCTGGTCCGGGTATGAAGGGCATGGTAGGTATGGCCAGCCGTGTTTTTGCAACCATGAGTCGAGAAAATATTTCCTTGGTACTTATTAGTCAGTCATCAAGTGAGTATTGTATTAGCTTCTCTATCCACTCAGTGGATGCGCAACAAGCAGAGCAAAGTTTAAAAGAAGAATTTGAGCTAGAGCTACTTAATGGTTTGCTAGAGCCAATTACCCTACAAGGTGAATTATCAATTGTGTCATTAGTGGGTGATGGCATGCACCATCAACGTGGCGTAGCAGCAAAATTCTTTAGCTCACTTGAGCAAGCGCGAGTTAATGTGGTTGCTATAGCACAAGATTCTTCCGAGCGAAGTATTTCGGTTGTTATCGAACAAAGAAAATGTACTGCAGCCATGAAAGTGAGTCATCAAAATTTCTTTTCACATAAACCAGCCATTGATATGTTTTTAGTGGGTTGTGGTGTTGTTGGCAGTGAATTAATAGCACAAATCTCTCGTCAACAAGCTAGTTTGAAAGAACAAAATGTTGCCTTAAAAGTTTATGGTATTGCCAACTCTAAAGGCATGGTATTTGATAAAGAGGGCATTGATTTAGATAACTGGCAAGACGTTTTGGCACAAGGCGCAGATAACAAGCAAGCCATTGAGGTGAGTGCCGAAAATATTAAAGCGTTTGTTAGTGATAACCATTTAATTAATCCGGTATTAGTTGATTCTACATCAAATGAAGCGTTAGCAATGAGTTATGTTGACTATTTAGCTGAAGGTTTTCATGTGGTTACGCCAAACAAAAAGGCCAATACTGATTCATGGCGGTATTATCAAGAGCTTCGCTCTACAGCACAAAAAACCAATCGTCGATTCTTATATGAAACAACCGTTGGTGCTGGCTTACCAGTTATTGACACTTTGCAAAACTTAATCAAAGCAGGGGATCAGCTACAGCGCTTTGAAGGGGTGCTTTCAGGCTCGCTTTCTTATATTTTTGGTAAGCTTGATGAAGGTATGTCGTTGTCAGAAGCGACAGCCATTGCAAAAGAAAATGGCTTTACCGAGCCTGATCCTCGTGATGATTTAAGCGGTATGGATGTTGCGCGTAAATTGTTAATTATGGCGCGTGAATCTGGCATGAAATTAGAGTTATCTGATATTAGCATTGAATCAGTCTTACCAAGTGATTTTGATGACAGTGGTGAGGTAGCTGAATTTATGATAAATCTATCTAAGCTTGATGCTGATGTGAGTGCCCGTTGTGCTACGGCAAAGGCCGAAGGGAAAGTGTTACGTTATATCGGCAATATTTCGGATGGTAAATGCCGAGTTTCTATCGAAGCCGTTGATGCTAGCCATCCACTTTATAGTATAAAAGATGGTGAAAATGCCTTAGCGATTCATAGCCGTTATTATCAGCCATTACCTTTTGTTTTACGTGGCTATGGCGCAGGTGCAGCCGTAACAGCTGCGGGTGTTTTTGGTGATATATTAAGAACACTAACATGGGAGCAACAGCACTAATGGTAACAGTAGCTAGTGATGAGTTTTCAAATTGCGAAGTGAAAGTTCAAAAGAGTGTGTCAGTATTTGCTCCGGCTTCTATCGGTAATGTTAGTGTTGGCTTTGATGTTTTAGGTTTAGCGGTTAAACCCGTTGACGGTACTTTATTGGGTGATGTTGTTTGTGTCGAAAGTGCTACAGAAGATAGCTTAGTCGTTGTTGGCGCATTCGCCGATAAGCTGCCGAAAGCAAAGGAAGATAATATTGTTTGGTCATGCTTGCAGCTGTTTAATCAAGCCTTGCTCACACAAGGTCAAGCCTGTGTACCAGTACAAATGACGCTGGACAAAAAAATGCCAGTGGGTAGTGGCTTAGGTTCAAGTGCCTGCTCAGTGGTCGCTGCACTTGCTGGATTAAATGCCTTTTATTCAAAGTATCAAGATTACAGCTTTGATGAGAAAACCTTGTTAAAAATGACAGGCCAGATGGAAGCTCAAATTAGTGGTAGTTTACATTATGATAATGTTGCCCCTTGTTACTTAGGTGGTTTGCAGTTGATGGTGCCAGATGAGGACGTGATCAGCCGTGTATTACCTGGTTTTAACGATTGTTATTACGTCATGGCATACCCTGGCATAGAAGTGTCAACAAAAGCTGCGCGAGATGTGCTACCAACAAGTTATAGTCGCGCTGATGTGATAAGCTATGGTCAAAATTTAGCAACCTTTGTTGATGCGTGCCACAGACAAGATAAGGCTCAAGCTTTCTCAGTATTAACTGATGTCGTAGCTGAGCCCTATAGAACGAATTTATTACCTAAGTATCAACAAGCCCATGACTATTTAATGACAGCAGGCGCACATGCCGTAGGTATTTCTGGCTCTGGACCAACATTATTTTGTGTTTGTGATAACAAACAACAGGCACACAGTTTCGCCTTATGGCTAAATGAAAATTACTTACAAACAGCGCTTGGTTTTGTACATGTCTGCCAAGTTGATGAAATGGGCGCGGTAGAGATATAACAAATTATTAGGAAGAAGAAGTGAAATTTTATAATTTAAAAGAAAACGATCAGCAAGTAAGTTTTGCACAAGCCGTTAAACAAGGTTTGGGTAAAAATCAGGGCTTATTTTTTCCAAAGACTATGCCTAAATTTGACAATATTGATGAGCTATTAGCACTGCCATTGGTTGAGCGTAGTGTAAAAATATTAGCTCCTTTCGTTGAAGAAGATTTAAATGAGCAAGAGTTAACACAAATTGTCACCGATGCTTTTAACTTCCCTGCGGTATTGCAACCCATTAATAATGAGCGTGCAATATTAGAGTTATTTCATGGACCAACGCTGGCATTTAAAGATTTTGGTGCGCGTTTTATGGCAAAATGTTTACAAGCCTTTGTTGCCAAAGATGCAAAAGCTACAGGGCAAGAAAAACCTTTGACCATCCTTACCGCAACATCGGGAGATACCGGTGCGGCGGTTGCTCACGCATTTCATGGTATTGATAATATTCGGGTAGTTATTATGTACCCTAAAGGTAAAATATCATTACTCCAAGAGAAAATGTTTACCACTCTAGGTGACAACATTGAAACGCTTTGCGTTGAAGGTGATTTTGATGATTGCCAAGCGTTAGTTAAAAAATCATTTGATGATAATGAGTTAGCAACCATTATTGGTTTAAATTCGGCTAATTCAATCAATATCAGTCGTTTATTGGCACAAATTTGTTATTACTTTGAAGCGGTTGCTCAGCTTTCTCGCGCCAAAAAAGACTTAGGTGATATTGTTTTCTCTATTCCGTCAGGTAATTTTGGTAATTTAACCGCGGGCTTATTTGCTAAAGCAATGGGCTTGCCGATTAAACGCTTTATTGCTGCAACTAACTTAAATGATACGGTGCCGCGTTATTTAGAAACCGGCGAGTGGACACCCAATACTACTGTTGCCACTATTTCAAATGCGATGGATGTTAGTAATCCCAATAACTGGCCACGCGTAGAGCATATGCTTAAATCAGGTATTGTTGAAGATGGCTGTGTAAGCTCAGTTTCAATTGATGAAGAGCAAACTCAATCGACTGTTATTGGTTTAGGTAAACTGGGTTATATTAGTGAACCACATGCCGCCGTTGCTTATAAAGCATTGCAGTACAGCGCGGAGGATGGAGAATTTGGTGTTTTCTTAGGTACTGCTCATCCAGCTAAATTTAAAGATGTTGTGGAAAGTATTTTAGGTCAGCCATTAGGGTTACCAAAAGAGCTAGCGGATTGCGCTGGAGAGCCTATTTTATCAAAAGAAATGAGCCGTGAATTTGCTGACTTACGTGCCTATTTATTAGCATAAGTCTTATGAACAAACCTCACTGGCAACAGATAATCAAGCAAGAGCAATCGCAAGATTACTATTGCCAGTTGCAAACGGAAATAGCTAAACAAAGAGCGCAGGGCAGGCAAATATTTCCACAACAGGAAGATATTTTTCACGCTTTTGACTTTCAAGATTTAGCGGATGTAAAAGTTGTTATTCTAGGCCAAGACCCCTATCACGGAGAGGGGCAAGCACATGGCTTAGCGTTTTCCGTTCAACATGGTATAAAAGTGCCGCCCTCTTTAGTTAATATCTATAAAGAGTTAACTACCGATATTGATGGTTTTATTACGCCTAACCATGGCAATTTAACCTCATGGGCGCAGCAGGGCGTATTGTTACTAAATACGGTATTAACCGTACAAAAAGGGCAGGCTCACTCACATGCGAAATTGGGGTGGGAGCAATTTACCGATAACATTATTGAGCAAATTAATCGCTATAATGACGCTTGTGTTTTTATCCTTTGGGGGGCACATGCCCAAAAGAAAGGCCGCAATATAGATGATAGTAAACACTTAGTATTAAACGGCCCACATCCTTCGCCACTATCTGCTTATCGTGGATTTTTTGGCTGCCAACACTTCTCTAAAGCCAATGCTTGGTTAAAAGAGCAAGCCAAACAAGAGCTTGATTGGCGCTTAGTTAACGAAAATGAATAATCATTTCAGCCGCTTCACAATGACAATCATGGCCACATAAAATGCAGTTGTAGCCTTGCTTGCTTTCTTCGTTCCATTTATCAGGATGATACTTTACTAATTCACCACCACAGTGAGTAAAATAAGCGACAGCACTATTATTTGGGCTTTGCTTCCATAAATGAGAAACACCAGAGAGTGCGCCTTGTTTTTTTGCGGCATCAATAGAGAGTTGTAATAAGTGCTTACCAACCCCCATGCCTCGATAGTTTTCATCGACAGTATTGCATTTAAAATAACAACATTTATCTGTAGGAATTTTCCACAGCTCGGGACTGCACCATTGATCTATTTGCCAATGAGTTGCAGAAAAAGTGCTACGAAAACCAATGAGTTTATCGCCCTTAAGAGCGACAAAGCTGCAATTAATGTCTTTAGATATTCCGCGTTCAACCCAGTTAGCTAAATTGACTTCACTTAAATAACCATCACCATGAACCTTATTGGCAAGCTCAATAACTTGTTTAAAATAAGCTGGGGTTAGTGACTTATATATGATCTTTGACATAACTTTTATAATAACGTAATGCTGCGACTAAAACTGGTTACTACGCCACTTGGCGAAGAAATTGTTACGGTAAGTATAGCAGTTTGAGGATCATTTCCTGTTTCTTGAATAACAAAAAAGTTCATTTGAGTAAAACCTGCTTGGCTATTATTAGCAACAGTAAGACTTGTATTACCCGCTAATGCTCCTGCACTTAGGGAAATATTGACCGTTGTACCAAGTGGCATGGTTTGATTCGGCGTACCAGTATCGGCAAAGTTAAAATTAAATGTTTGACTACCACCGTTGGCTACGTCACTGATAGCTGCAGTAGTATTAGTTAATGAGTTTTGGTATTCAATACTGCCATCGCCATTAGTTAAAATATACTCAGCAGTAGAACTTGCCATGACTAAGCGTATTGCTTTTCTAACGTGGGTATTACGCATGTTTTCATCAGCACAATTTGTGCCTTGGCATTGTGGGCCATTGAATTTTCCATCGGCAATAGTGAATGCTTCATTATTATTAAAATCAATAAAGGTCTCACCGTTATCATAAACACTGTTTTCATTATCGTCACGCCATGCTTCAGACATATCAATAAAACCGCTACTTTGCGCTGCGTAGTTAGCAAAACCAGAGTCTACATTTAAGTCAGTGCTACTACCAGCGTCAACGATGGCAGTGCCATCGTTATCATCAAACAGATTATTACCATTAGTATCGAAGAATGTTTCATGGCCTAAAGCTGTAGCTAAAATAGTAATCCGATGATCGGCCACTCGCGGCTCAATACTTGTCCAAGTGACCGAGCAACTGCCATTAGTTGTAGAACAACTTGGTTCAATATTACCGCCCTCTGTGGTGAAGTTAACAGTTGTACCATTAGGCACTGGGTTATGGAAATTATCAGATAACCATACGGTGATTTCTGATGTTGCACCGCTAATATTATGTGCTTCAGGGTTTAACACAGTCGCGGATATACTCATAGAACGTTGTTCAGGTAAGCCTGTATTTATAGAAAGCAAATCAGATTGGCTTTGAACACTTACCATTTCACCATCAACATCCATGCTAGCTGATGCGGTAACGCGTACAGCGGTAGGCACTGAGCCGGCAGATACTTGAGTAGTAATTAAGCCTTGGCTATTAGTAAAACCAGATGTTCTGCTTAAAGTGATGTCTCCAACAGAAGTACTTAGAGAAAAAAGAACTTCTTGCTGAGATAAAACATTGCCGAGCTGACTTTTAACTCTAAAAGTTAAAGTTGAGGTTTCTTGTTGGTTTTGCCCGCCAGTACCCTTTAACACAATTGAGGTTGGCTCCGCTGAAATAAACTCAATTGAACCTAATTGCTCCCCACCTATTGAGATAGTTTCGCTAGCAGTGTTAGTGACATTATCAAGGTCAACACTAGCAAGAATTACATCATCAGTACCCGATGCACCAGCACAATCAATATCTTCAAAGGTAGAACTTGCAGTACCATTAATACTTAATACAGATTGATCAATGGTGGCATTGCCATTTTCAACACAATTAGAGGTGAAAGTAACTGTAACAGGCGTCACAATTAAATCGCCACTTTCATCAACAACATCAACTTTCAGCCCTAAGGTACCACCTACGCTAATTGTATTGCCAACGATTGATAGGGCTACTTTACCTTCAACAAAAGTATCTGCTTCATCCAAATAACCTAAGCGAATATTACTGTCGATAATGGCATCGGCTGATAACACCTGATAGTTAATGGTGCTGTTTAGGTCAGTATCTTCATTAAATGCATAACTTGCACTTAATACACCTGCGCCAATATCAGTATCACTGCTAAGAATAACATTGGCTACCCCTTCGCTATTGGTTAGCACCGTTGCAGTTGAAAGTGTGCCAATATCGGCGCTAAAAGTAATTATTTGATCTGCAATGCCTTGGCCGTTACTGTCTATTAACGTGCTGGTAATTTGTGCTTCTTGCCCTGACTTAAACTGATTAACGGCAATATCACTTAATGTCATGGTTGTGGTTAAACTAGGTGGAAAGCTTAGCGTTTCAGACTCGATAAATTCGTAATCAATATCACTAGCACTAATCTCTCCAACGCTGGCACTGGCACTTCCTGCGCCTAAAGAAAGTACCTCATTGGTGATAAACACAACGGCGATGCCTTCGCTATTGGTTAGTTTAGAGCTAATATCTAAAGTACCAACAGATGCAGAAAAACTAACAGTTTTATTGGCAATTATTATGCTATCTTCATCAAGCACTTTAGCTTGTAAGGTAATCACTTCATTTTTGGCAAAGCTTTGCTTTGCGTTGCCTTCATTATCTAACATTGAAAATTCAATGCTGGTAACAATTTGGGCTGAATCTTCAGCATTTTCTTCATTATGACCATTACAGCCAGCGAGTAAAAATGCAAAAAGTGATAAAAGTACAAGATAAAGCTTTTTCATGCTTTTGTTCCTAGATAAAGTAAGATGAAATTCCTTTACAAGAATAAAGTGATAGGTAATAAATGTCTATGTAAGTAGCTAATAAATTTAACAAATTGAGAAAATAAAATGTATGATCCTTTGCTAGATAAATCTCCCGGTTGTGGCCTTGAATACCCAAATAGTTATTGGGCGGATGTTTCAGTAAATAATGATGAAAGAGAAAATAAAGCTGATGGCCAATTAAATGGAGACATTGATGTTGATGTGGCGGTTATTGGCGCAGGTTACACTGGGCTTTCTTGTGCACTACATTTAGCTAGAGAGCACGGCATTAAGGCTCATGTGTTTGAAGCAAACCAAACTGCTTGGGGGTGTAGTGGCAGAAACGCTGGCTTTATCCTTAAATCATCTGGGCGAAAAACTTACTCTGTAATGCAAAAGCAGTGGGGTGAAGAGGTGATGCGTGGTATTTATGATGAAATGTGCGCAGGCGTGGATACTGTTAATAACCTGATTGCTGAAGGAATAGATTGTGATCAGCAAGCCTCTGGATATATTAAAGTTGCCCACAAACCAAGTATGTTCAAAACATTGCAAGCACAAGCCAAGCTACAACAACAAATGTTTGGCTATGATGTACAAGTACTATCAAAGCAAGCGTTGCATAAAAACTACATGGCCGATGAAAATGCCTTTGGTGCTATCCGATACCAAGATGGTTTCGGCCTTAACCCATTAAAATTAGCATGGGGTTATCAACAACTGGCACGTCAAGCCGGTGCTAATGTACATACGTCAACCCCTATTGATTTTGTTGAGCAACAAGCAAATAAAAATGTTTTACTCAAATCGCCACAAGGGATGATCAAAGCGAAAAAAGTGGTGATTGCGACTAATGGTTACACACCCAAAGGTTTTCATCCTATCGTGAACAATAGGACGTTACCTGTGCTCTCGCAAATTATAGTGACGGAGCCACTATCGGTAGAGCAATTGGCGGCTTGTAATTTTTTAACCAGCAATGTGGTGATGGATACACGGGCACTTAAATACTATTATCGAAAGCTGCCTGATAACCGCATCTTGTTTGGCGGACGTGGAGCTATTAGTGGCAAAAATGCTGACGATCCTTATTACGCCAAGCGTTTATTGTCTGTATTGAAGAGCAGCTTTCCAGCCTTGGCAACCCTGAACTATGATTACGCTTGGTCAGGTTGGATTTGCATGGCACTTGATGATTTACCTCATATCTATCAAAACGCAAACAATAATATCTTTTATGGCATGGGCTATTGTGGCAGTGGTGTGTCTTTTTCTGTGCAAGCAGGTAAACGTTTAGCGGAAAAAGTGGCGGGAAAACCAACACCCAACTTACCTTTGTATAATAATGCATTACCTAAATTTCCCTTTGCACCTCTGCGTAGAGTAGGCCAATGGGGTTATTTTCATTATGGAAAAATTAAAGATAGTTATTTTTAAGCTTTCGGTAAGCTCAGGGTAAGCGCTTTTATTTATCTTGAGCGCGAACTACTTTATGGATATAGCCTATTTAACTTTTCACCACGTTTAAACGCGGCTATATTGTCACTGAGTAAATTTATCAATCTTTGCTGAGCTTCGCTACTTGCCCAAGCGATATGAGCGGTTATTTTTAAATTATTTAAGTCGCTATCGTGTAGCGCGAGCAATAAGGGGTGATCAGCAGGTGGAGGCTCTTGCTCTAATACATCAAGCACCGCATAGGCTATTTGCTTATTTTTCAATGCGGCTAATAAATCAGCACTGTTAACTAAGGCGCCACGGGCAGTATTAATTAACATAGCTGTTGATTTCATTTTGCTTAGCACATCGGTATTCATTAAATTTTCAGTGCTATCTGTTTGCGGGCAGTGCAGGCTGAGAATATCAGCTTGGGCGACAACATACTCAAAGCTTTGCCTTCCTTGACGAGTATCGTCACTATTTGGTCGCTCACTGATCAAGATATTCATGCCAAATGCCTGAGCCAGCTTAGCAACAGCCTGACCTAAACTACCATAACCAACGATACCTAAAGTTTTGTCGGCAAGCTCAGTGATGGAATTGCCGTGATAACAAAAAGTGTCACATTTTTGCCAATGACCTTGGATAGTATTGGCATTATGATGGCAAGTTTGTTGGTAATATTCGAGCATTTGTGCCAGAACATATTGGGCAACAGAATTACCCGCATAGCCACTAACATTAGTTACCGCAATATGGTGCTTGGTAGCGGCCTCTATATCCACATTATTGTAACCTGTGGCGGCAATGCAAATAAGTTTTAATGGCGGCAGTTTTGCTAACATTTCAGCGCTGAACACCACCTTGTTCGTGATAACAATATCAGCATCTTGGCAGCGCTCGAACACTTGCTCAGGTGCCGTGGTTGCATAACAATTAAGCGTAGATACTTGCTGCTCAATTGCCGAAAAGGAGATGTTTGAGCTAAAGGTTTGGCTATCTAAAAAAACTGCGCGCATAGCTTATCTATCCTGGTCTACCATCTTTTCGGGCACTCATTAGCATGGGAGCATAAGTGACCACGAATATGCCAAAAGCCAGTAACCAAAAAGTGCCGCTAATATCGATAAATACTAAGGTTTTTTCAGGTAATGCCCATGGGCCAAATGTACGAACTAATGCGGCTAAGGTAATAAGAATATAAGCAAAAGTCATGGCTTTTGGTGGTGATAATGGTCTGCCAGTATGTCCTAACGATACTCGTGAAATCATAGCTAATATTAAGCCACCCATACCGCCAACGGTTAATAAGTGCCAAATATGATTGCTTGGAATTTCAGTGATTAAGTAGCTTACACCTAAGATAATCAAGCCAAAAGCAATAAATTTAATAGCAACGTGAATAGACCATAGCAATGGTACACCAAGGGTAATCCACGGTCGCCATCTTAACCAGCGCATGGTTTGAAAAATACCTGCGATAATGAGTAAAATACCGAAGAAGCCGTCAGAAAAGCCTATTACTGGTTGTAACAGTAAATAAAACATTGCAATGGCTAAACTGCCATTGGTGACCTTGTCTAACCAAGGTAGTGGCGTTGCTTTTTGAGTTTTGGTGCCATTCGCGGTAAACATTGGGGTAACGCGACCTGCCATAACGGACATCAAAAAGGTGACTAACATCACACCCGCGTAGGCGGCATAAGTAATGATAAAAGTGTCAGGATAGTAAATAGCAAGGTGCATTTCTAAATTGGCGATAGTGAATAGTAATAACAAAGGCACAAAGAATAAATTTCGATACTGTTTTATGGCAACAATAGGCTTGGCTAAAACGAAAGCAACAGCAGGTAAAAAGCTTAAATCAACCAAGGTGGTTAGTGTTTCACCTAAAAGGTTAGGCGCAAGGACGACAATGCGTCCCGCTAACCAAAGCAAAAATAATACTAATAAAGTGCTACCTTGGGCGCCACGCACACCTGTCCAGTTTTGTACGGCGGTTAATAGGAAGCCGGCAATAATGGCGCAGCCAAAACCAAAGGTCATTTCATGTATGTGCCACCAGTATCCGCCACCTAAGGGGGATAAAATTACCGTACCTTTATACATTAATAACCAAACTATAATGGCTATGAAACTGAAAATAGCGCCACTTAAAAAGAAGGGGCGAAAGCCTAACCTAAGTAGTGGGGTAATTTTTTGCTCTTTTTGCAAGTCTGTAATTTGCATCATGGTTGTGCCTTGTAAAATGCCTGAAAAATTTAACGAGGCTATTGTAATGAATCACTGATAAATATGCTCTGTTTAGATCAATAAATAATGTAACAAGTGTCATTAAAATAAATTGTTGTTTTGAAGGTCGGTGGCTTATGACTGATCAGTTCCTATCGCTATTTTTATATTTTTAAAGGGCTTTATTTGGTCTAGAATATCGACGACTATTTGGTACCTAGTTTCGTTGTGTACTCTAACTAAAATAGTTTGTGTTGGGTTATTGGCAATGAAGTACTCTATTTGTGCAGGCAAGCGCTCAATATCAATGTTCCTATTATTAAAGTAGATCAGATCACTTTCATCAATATGAATAGTAATGGTGATGGCAGAATTATCAGATGATTTTTTAGCTGATGATTTATCAACCAAAAGCCTTTCTCTTTCACAAAAGAGGTGGTGACAATGAAAAAAATAAGCAAAATAAAGATAATACCCAACATAGCCGTCATATCGGCCTTGGCATCTTTATTTATAGGTATAGGCTTCTTTCGACGTCTCATAACTTATCCTACCGAAACATGTTGATATATTGTGATGAGCTTCGTCCTAAGTATAGAATATTTGTACAAAAATAAATCAAGTATAATCCTTGGTTTTTTCATTACTGAAAATATCCCCAAGCAATAACTAAGCTATTTAATAAGCTCAATGGTAAGTAATTAACGTTGAATAACCGTTGATGATATTTCTTCAATAAAATAATATTGTTAAAATAATGTTACTTTATGTGCCTTTATTTTGTTAAATTCATACAGCGCTATGTTGCTATAGCGTGATTGTTTACCAATAAAAAATAAGAACATAAAACAAACTTTAAGTTGAAATTATTCAGAGAAAAGACAAGATGAAAAAACAATTACTATCGGTATTTATACTCTCAAGCACTTTAATTGCTTGTGGAGAAAGTAATGCCCCTGTTGAAAAGGTAGCGACTAAAAGCAGTGAAACGCCAGCTAAAATAGCCGTAAATCAAAGTGGTGCTGAACAAGCTAAAGAATTATTACTGGCCAAATGGCAGGGGCCTTATCAAGGTGTTCCAGCTTTTGATAAAGTTTCTTTAATTGGTTTAATTCCTGCCATCGAAGAGGGTATGAAAATTAATCTGGCTGAAATTGAAGCCATTGCCAATAATACAGCAGCGCCAACATTTGAAAACACCATTGTTGCCATGGAAAAAACAGGCTATGACTTAGGTCGCGTTTTTACTTATTATGGTATTTGGAGTTCAAACCAATCTTCGCCAGAGTTTCGTAAAATTCAGGCTGAAATGGCACCGAAACTTTCAGCTTTCTTCTCTAAAATTCGCCAAAATGAAAAGCTATTTACTCGCGTACAAGCGGTTTATAACAGCGATGAAGTGAAAACACTAACACCAGAGCAGCAGCGTTTAGTGTTATTAACTTACAATGGCTTTGCTCGCAATGGCGCAACCTTAACGGGGGAAGCTAAAAAGCGTTATGCTGACATTAATCAAAAATTAGCAGGGTTACATACTAAATTTGGTAACAATGTTTTAGCCGATGAAGAAAGCTATGTACTGTATTTAAGCAAAGAACAGCTTGGTGGCCTACCTGAGTCAATCGTTAGTGTTGCCGCTTCTGCTGCAGCAGAGCGCGATCATAAAGGTGAATATGCCATTACTAATACGCGCTCATCAATGGATCCTTTCTTAACTTATTCAACAGAGAGAAAACTTCGTCAGCAAGTGTGGAGCAGTTACTATAACCGTGGCAATAATGGTGATGAGTTTGATAACAACGCCCTTATTGCACAAATTCTACAGCTTCGTCATGAGCGTGTTGGCCTATTAGGTTATAAAAATTATGCATCTTGGCGTTTAGAAGACAGAATGGCGAAGTCTCCTGAAAATGCGATTAAGTTAATGGAAAGTGTATGGCCAGCAGCTATCGCTCGTGTTGATGAAGAAGTTGCAGACATGCTTGCCGTTGGCAAGGTACAAGATGGTATTGAAAAAATTGAACCGTGGGATTACCGTTTTTATGCTGAAAAGGTTCGTAAAGATAAATACAATTTAGACTCTGATGAAGTTAAACAATACTTACAATTAAATAAACTACGTGAAGCGATGTTTTATGTAGCGGGTCGTTTATTTAACTTTGAATTCACTGAAATTACTGATGGCTCAGTACCAGTCTTTAATGATGATGTTCGTGTTTGGGAAGTGGTTGATAAAACCTCCAAAGAGCACATTGGTTTATGGTATTTAGACCCATTTGCAAGAAAAGGTAAACGCTCAGGTGCATGGGCAACGACTTATCGCAGTTACACTACGTTTGATGGTAAGAAAAATGTTCTTTCATCTAATAACTCTAACTTCTCTAAAGGTGTTGATGGTCAACCAACCTTGATTTCATGGTCTGATGCTGAAACTTACTTCCATGAGTTTGGTCATGCCTTGCATTTCTTATCATCAAAAGTTGCCTACCCAACCCTTAATGGCGGTGTGCGTGATTACACTGAATTTCAATCACAATTGTTAGAGCATTGGTTAGCGACTGATGATGTTATTAATAACTATTTAGTCCATTACAAAACGGGTGAGCCTATGCCAGCCGCTTTAATTGCTAAAATTAAAAAAGCAGCAACCTTCAATGAAGGCTTTAAAACGACTGAGTATTTAGCCTCAGCGTTAGTAGATATGAAATTCCACACGGTAGATCCTACTGGTATTGATGCACAAAAATTTGAACGTGACACTTTGGCTGCCTTGAATATGCCTGAGCAAATAGTGATGCGTCATCGCTCTACACACTTTGGTCATGTCTTTAGTGGTGAAGGTTATTCTTCAAGCTACTATGGTTATATGTGGGCTGAGGTATTAACTGCTGATGCGGCTGAAGCTTTTGCACAATCTGAGGGCGGTTTTTACGATAAAGAGGTGGCGGCTAAATTAGTTGAGCATTTATTTAGTGTTCGTAATGCCGTTGACCCTGCCGATGCATACCGCGCCTTTAGAGGTCGTGATGCTGATGTTAAAGCCTTGATGCGTAACAGAGGTTTTCCTGTTAAGTAACTGAATTATTATTATAATTAAGCCATAAACTCATTTTAATGAGTTTATGGCTTTTATTTTTAGTACAGTTTTTATTATAAACTTACCCTAACTCCTGCATAATAACGTCGACCATTTTTATAAATACCCACAGGTGCATAATGATCACGATCATATGTGTAAATAATCTCGTCAGTTAAGTTGATACCTTCAAAAAATAATGAAGTTGATTCCGTTAAGATGAATGAAATATTCACATCCCACTGGCCATAATCATCGGTAATTTCTTCACCAACACCCGTGGAAAATTCGGTTCTGAAGTTATACGACAAGCGGGTGCTTAACCAATCATTTTCATAATAGCTTGTTAAATTACTACTGTGCTTTGAGTTACCAGGGATAGCGACCTCTTCACCTGTTGAAGTATCATTTCGATCGCCCTCTACATAGGTGTAATTGGCAATAATGCCAAAGCCATAAAATAATTCTTGTTGTAGGTTCAGCTCTACCCCATAGATGCTGACGCCATTGCCGTTAACGGGTCGATCAATAATCATGGTTCTATTTTCATGTATTTCTTGATAACGTTTTATATCGATGAAAGACTGAATATCTTTGTGAAAAGCCGCAAGCGAAAATAATGCCGATTCATCAAAGTATCACTCTAAGCCCAAATCAAAATTGGTCGCTCTAAAGGGATCTAAATTAGGGTTGCCGCCAGCACCTCTGGCTTGAGTAAAGTTATAATTTTTTGATGGCATCAGATGATGATATTCAGGTGGCGACATAACTTTTGATGCGGAAACACGAAAAATCATTTCAGGTGTTAAGTCCACGGCAAAATTGATACTAGGTAAAATATCAGTATAGTTTTTATCTGTTGTTGACCAAACATACTCTCGAAATATGCTTTCTGTTTCGGCTATTTTTGAAAGGCAGCAGCATCTTGCTGTGTATGCACTACTCTAAAGCCTAAATTACCACGATAAAAATCACCTGAAAAATTCATTTTAGCGAAAGCGAATAAAGTCACGTTGGTGTTGCTTGTATTTACCACCAAACTTAACCGATTGAATAAAGGGTTGATCCAACTGGTATTCAAAGTCAGCTTGAGCAAAAATCTCACTGTCTGTTGAGTCCTGAGAGTCTTTACGTACCTCGCTAATTTGCCAATCACTAGCGCTTAACGGAGAGGTTTGGTAGCTGGTCACTATATTTTTTCTTGATCGAAAATCAACTGAAAAATCGGTGTTGGCTGACCATTGTGAAGTGTGATCTTGACTGGTTCCGCCACTGGCTTGGGTGAAACCTATTTGGTACTTTGTTTGCCAATAATCGATATTATATTCAACGATAAGATGAGCCAAGCTCGTTTTTATGGCTGACTTTCGCCAGATAGCTTCCATTGATGTATTAAAGGGAATTTCTTCATCATTTATTTCAAGTACCTTTGAATAGGTGCCCTGTACTAGGGTGTTATCAATTAATTGGTAAGCTGAAATATGGCCATTGCGGTCGAATACTGAGCTAGGTTGCCAAAGAAAATTTTGGTTTGAATTGTTTGCATTTAATACCGAGTAAAGCGTATTGAGCTCAATATTCCAATCTGTATAGGGTTGATATTGCATGGAGACCATAGCACTGGAAAGCTCACGCTCTTGTTGGAAAACTGCTGATCCACCACCAGGAGACCAAATGTTGGTTAAGTCGGCTGTTGGGTTTGTAGTTAGACTTAAATTACCTTGTTGGTCCTGATTAAAGTTTCTTGATATCCAACCCCAAGACTCTAACCCATCACGACGCAAGCTGCGCTTATGACGGGTTAATGAGACTAAAAAACTAAAAATTTTCGCATCGTTAATTTGATTATAAAATAATGACAATTGTGGTTCTGTTTTGTTCGATACATCACTGTATTGTAGTTGTGCGGTGGAGATAAATAGTTTGTCTTCAGCCTCAAGAGGGGAGTGAGTTTTAATATTGATAGAGCCGCCCAAAGAGGCTTCATCATGATCGGCTTCAGGTGATTTATATACTTCTAAAGAACTGACAATTTCAGCTGGTAGTAAAGTGTAATTAAAACCTCGGTTAGGTTGTGATGAAATCCACCAGTCTGTAGAAGCAATACTTTGACCATTCAAATAGGTTCTATTTTGACTTGGCGCGGTGCCACGTGCAGCGATACGTTCACCTTCACCCTGCACACGAGTTAAGGAAACACCTGTTATTCGCTGCAATGATTCGGTAACATTTTTATCGGGAAACTTACCAATATCTTCAGCGGTAATACTATCTATAATGGCATCACTGTAACGTTTGGTTGCTATTGATTTAACCAAACTACCACGAATACCACGGTAGTGCCGTTTCCTGAAATCAGATAATGGATGTTTTGTGGAACGATACTATTGTCAGTGATAACTCTGTTTCTCAGGCGATTACTCAGTTACGTAAGTCATTAAATGACGATAAAGGCACGCCACGTTTTATAAAAACAGTGCCTAGCGTAGGTTATCAATTAATTGCGGAGTTAACCTAGTTTGAGCCTGAAGAAAAAACGCCGGAACAAGTAAAAAAGAATAAACTTAATCAAAGTCTTATTGCTATTTCAGGGGTGTTTTTAGGGACGGCTGTAACCATGGCAATTGTTGAATGGGCTAAACCCAGTCTACAGGTGCCTAGTTATCGCTATGAATCAAGGTTAACGTCAACGCCGGGTCCTGAAAGTTTTTTACGTTACTCCCCTCAAGGGTGTTATTTAGCTTTTAGTCAAAGTAACAGTAACCGTAGTCAGATGGACTTGGCCATTTATGATCAGCAAACTCAGTCAGTGCACTTGATAAAAGCACAGGATATAGTGAAGAAGCGCCAGAATGGTCGTCTGATGGCAAGTGGCTTATTTATTATCGCCATGATCCGCTGAGCTGTGAAATACGAGTGATGTCAGTCAGTAACCCAGTAGAAACTTGGCGTTTAAGCTCTGACACCACTGAGCCACCGCCACCAGGACTATAAACATTCTCATGAACTGTGCCATCAGTTAAAATAATATCACGGTCAGTCCTACTCCACGCTTCGATACCATCGCGGCGTAAATTACGCTCTTGTCGAACTAATGAAATCAGTGCGCCGAAGGTTTCGTCTTCATTTTTCCAACTATATAGGCCTGATAGCTGTGGATCAGTTTCTCCTGAAACATCTGAGTACTGTGCTAGTGCTGAACCAGCAATTTTGTTTGTTTCTAGATCAAGTTGTTTACGTGTTTTAACGATAACTGTTCCACCAATCTGCTGAGCCAACGGCTTGACCATTCAATAAGGTTCTGTTTTGACTTTCTGTCGTACCGCGGATGCTAACTCTTTCACCTTCACCAAAACTACGTGTAATAGAAACACCAGTAATGCGTTGTAGCGACTCTGCTACGTTTTGATCTGGAAATTTACCAATGTCTTCAGCAGTAACCACATCAACAATAGAGTTTGAATAACGTTTGGCATTTAACGATTGTACAACACTACCGCGAATACCTCGAACCTGAATCACCTCAACTTCTTCAACCTTGGCTTTCTTATCAGCATTCTCTGCAGCAGTAGCTGTAGTATTGTCTTGAGCATAAGTTAGGGTAGAGGCTGTTAATATAGTTATAATTAGTGCAGATTTTACCGCACTATTTATCTTACTTAATTTGTAATTTTTCATCTGAATGTTTCGCCTTTGTTTTATTTTAATAGTTTTTCCAAAAGTAACTGTTACTACTGCACCTTGGATTTATTTGTTTTCTTGTACTGTCGATGTTTCAAAAATGTCACTGCCATTAGCGATATGTTTACAGTTATTTTTGATATAGCTATTAATGTTAATCCTCGCTAGCCCATTTATCTAAAAACAATTGCTTTGAAGAGTCTTGAATTGATGTGAAAAGTTGTAAAAAAAGCCATCTTCTTAGTTAACTTATTGTTTTATGTGTTTTTTAAATTTATTTATTTTTGATTTTTTTGTGATTTTGTTTGATTTTTCTATTATCAAAATGTTGAAAGTAAATAATTAAATGAGCTTTATATGCAAAAAATTGATTTTTTACTAATTAATTTCATCTTTTTTCTAAAAATTAAATTCCTTAGTTAGCCTGTTTTTGACATAACTTTTCCAATTGCTTGCTTTTTTAATTGTGTTTGAGTATTTTATTCTGATTTGGGATTCTAAAGTGAAACAAAATGCACTTAAATAACATAGATTTGCGGCTTATTGCTATTTTACAGCGTGATGTTAGTATTGCTATCGACGAGTTGGCTAGGCGTGTTGGGTTAACCAAAACTCCGTGCTGGCGTCGTCTACAAAAACTAGAGAAAAGTGGTGTTATTAAACGTAAAGTCGCTTTGCTTGATGCTAAATTATTAGATTTAAGCGTGTCGGTATTTGTGCAAGTGAAAACCAGTAAACATGACAGTGATTGGCTAGCACAGTTTTCCAAAACGGTCTCAGCTTTTCCTGAAGTGGTAGATTTTTATCGCATGAGTGGCGAATACGATTATTTACTGCGAGTGGTGGTAAAAGATATTGCCAGTTACGATACCTTTTATCAGCGCTTTATTCAAGCCACCAGCTTGACCGATGTCACCTCTAGTTTTGCTATGGAAGAGATCAAACGCTCTACTGAGTTACCATTGCCTCTTTCTGATATATAAGATGTAGACGGAAATTAATTCGCACGCTTAGCGCGATTAAGAAAAACTGCCTACGTAAAGCATTATGAGGATAATACCATGTCGTTAGAGCAGCACTTTTCACCATTTCGTCAGCACATTATTGGTCAAAATCTTGAGCATGAAATTAATGGTACACAACAGAAAGTTATCTATGCTGACTGGACGGCAAGTGGTCGCTTATATCAACCCATTGAAGACTACCTAACACATACTCTAGGACCTTATGTTGCCAATACGCATACCGAAACCAACCTAACGGGTAGCACAATGACGCATGCTTATCATGATGCGCAAAAAGTGATTAAGCGTCATGTAAATGCTTGCGATAATGATATTTTGATCACTTCTGGCGCAGGCATGACGGATGTGGTTAATAAATTTCAGCGTATTTTAGGACTTAGAATTCCTGAGCGCATGGCCGAACAAGTGAGCTTTAAAGGCCAAGATAAGCCAGTGGTCTTTATTACTCACATGGAGCATCACTCTAATCAAACCACTTGGTATGAATGTGATGTCACTTTAGAAATCGTTGCCAGTGATGAGGAGGGGTTACCTTCTTTAGATAATTTGGTTCAACTGTTAGAGCAATATAAAGATCGTAAAGTGAAAATTGGCTCATTCACCGCCTGTTCAAATGTCACTGGTATTAAAACGCCTTACCATCAATTAGCTGAAGTAATGCATCAACACGGCGGTTTGTGCTTTGTTGATTTTGCCTGCTCAGCACCTTATGTCGATATTGATATGCATCCAGTGAGCAAGGCACAGGCGTTAGATGCTATTTTCTTTTCACCCCACAAATTTTTAGGAGGTCCTGGCAGCTCAGGCGTGCTGATATTTAACAAAAGCCTCTATAAAAACAAAGTTCCTGATCATCCAGGGGGGGGCACGGTAACGTGGACAAATCCGTGGGGGGAGCATAGTTTTTTCAATAATATTGAAGTTCGTGAAGACGGTGGTACGCCCGGTTTTCTACAATGTATTCGCACCGCGCTATCCATTAAAGTAAAAGAAGCTATGGGCACTGCTAATATTGCTGCCCGTGAACAAGAGTTAACAGACTTGGTTATGGGGGCGTTGAGTAAAAATGAACGGGTTAATATGCTTGAGCCATCCATAAAAGCTCGTCTAGCCATAGTGTCGTTTTACATCACCAATGTTCACTACAACTTAGTGGTACGCTTGCTTAACGATAAGTTTGGCATTCAAACCCGTGGTGGTTGTTCTTGTGCGGGTACATATGGCCATATTTTATTAAACGTTGATCATGATACTTCGCAACAGATTACCCAGCAAATTGATGAAGGTGATTACTGTGAAAAGCCCGGTTGGATCCGTACTTCTTTCCATCCAACAACTACAGATGCTGAGGCTAAATTTGTTGTAGATGCAATTAATACCTTAACAGCAAATATTCATGAGTGGTCGAAAGAATACCGTTTTAACCCAGCAACTGGGGACTTTGAAAAAAAGAGCATGCCTGATGAGAAGCAGCAAGGTTATGTTGGCATTGAAGGGTTTAAGCCATCAAGCGTCAATACCGATATTGCAATACCAGCAAAAGCGGTAGAAAATAAGTCTATGTTAAAAAAGTTATTTAGTTAATCAAGCATATAAAATGACCAAGCTTAGCTTTTATTCCCAATTAAAACTGTGGTGGCAAACCGATTGCCCTTTTTGTAAAAAGGCAAGGTTGCTATTGGTGTGGCTTATACTAATGTTAGTAGTAGACTTCTTTTGGTTTCATTTATTATTTAAATAACGAGCTAAACTATGACTGCATCACTAGGATTAAAGTGGATTGATTCACTAGAGATTGCCCTCGATTTAATTGAGCAGCACCCTGATGTCGATCCGCTGACACTACATTTTACTGAGCTGAGGCAATGGGTGTTGGAGCTTGAGCGTTTTGATGATGATCCAAATCACTGTGGCGAACGAGTGCTTGAGGCTATCCAGCTAGCTTGGATTAGCGAAGTTGACTAGCCGACATTATTCAAATCTTGACATCCAATCAAAATAAGCTTGGTAATTCTCTGTTTATGCCCTTTGCTGTGCTGCAAATTTCATGTATACTTTAGCGCCTATCAATTCTATGTATTTTCATTATTCACAATGGTTATAACAATCATCATAAGCAGCAGACACCAATGACTCAAAGTAAGCGCCCTTTATATATTCCGTACGCCGGACCTACACTTCTAGAAACTCCTTTGCTTAATAAGGGCAGTGCTTTTGATGAGCAAGAACGTAGTAATTTTAATTTAACGGGTTTGTTGCCGCCAAGGTTTGAGTCAATTGATGAGCAAGTCGAGCGAGCTTATCGTCAGTACAGTTCTTTTCATAATAATATTAATAAGCATATTTATTTACGTGCCATTCACGATAATAACGAAACCTTATTCTTTAAATTAGTCCAAAGCCACTTAGCAGAAATGATGCCGATTATTTATACGCCTACGGTAGGTGATGCTTGTGAACAGTTTTCAGATATCTACCGTAGTTCCCGTGGTTTATTTATTTCTTATGAGGATAGATATCAAATAGATGATATTTTACGCAACGCTACTAAGAATAAAGTAAAAGTGATTGTTGTCACTGATGGTGAGCGTATTTTAGGTCTAGGCGATCAAGGTATTGGTGGTATGGGTATTCCTATCGGGAAGTTATCTTTATATACCGCTTGTGGTGGTATTAGCCCAGCTTACACTTTGCCTGTTATGTTAGATGTGGGTACCAATAATCAAAAACTGCTTGATGATCCTATGTACATGGGGGCTCGTCATAAGCGTATTGGTCAAGAAGAATACGATGAATTTTTAGACTTGTTTATTAGCGCAATAAAACGTCGCTGGCCACATGTTATGTTGCAATTTGAAGACTTTGCTCAGCCAAATGCTATGCCACTTTTAAGCCGATACCGCGAACAAATATGTTGCTTTAATGATGATATTCAAGGTACCGCTTCTGTTACCGTTGGTACTTTATTGGCGGCATGTCGCAGTAAAAATGTGAAATTATCACAGCTTAAGGTTGCTTTTGTTGGCGCTGGCTCGGCAGGTTGTGGTATTGCAGAGCAGATCATTACTCAAATGGTGAGTGAAGGTATTTCACCATTACAAGCTCGCAGCCAAGTGTATATGGTTGACCGTTTTGGTTTGCTTACCCAAGGCATGGAAGGCTTGCGAGATTTCCAGCAAAAGTTAGTGCACAATCCTATAGCGTTAGAGTCATGGCAAATTGAGGGGGATTATGCCTCACTTGTTGAGGTGATGCATGGTGCCAAACCAGATGTGCTTATTGGCGTTTCTGGTCAAGCGGGGTTATTTAGCGAAGAAGTCATCAAAGCCATGAAACAACATTGCACTAAACCGATTGTTTTCCCGCTTAGCAACCCCTCAAGACAAGTTGAAGCAACCCCTGTTCAGGTTATCAATTGGACAGAAGGTGAGGTTATTATCGCTACCGGTAGCCCGTTTGCCGCGGTTGAATATCAAGGAAAAACCTTCCCTATTGCTCAGTGTAACAACAGTTATATTTTCCCAGGTATCGGTTTAGGAGTTGTTTCAGCTAATATTAATCGTATTACCGATAAAATGTTGCAAGTTGCCAGCGAAACACTCGCGGCAGCTTCACCATTAGCAAACACAGGAGAAGGTGAATTATTACCACCGTTGACTCAAATAGCTCAATTAAGTAAAGCGATAGCTTTCGCCATTAGCAAGGTGGCTTATGAACAAGATTTAGCACTTGAATTATCTGACGAAGAGTTGCGCGCTAAAATTGAGCGAAATTTTTGGCAAGCCGAGTATCGCCAATACCGTAGAGTCAGTATTTAATAGCGAACGGGTTAATTAATTCGCCTGATTGAAATAGTATCAGGTGAACTGTTTACCTAAGCCTAGTCTGTGAAGGCAATATTGCTTATTGCCACTTAACTTCTAAAGTAAAAATATAGCCAGCACCATAAACGGTTTTGATGATCTTTGGATTTTTATGATCTTGCTCTATTTTTTTCCTCAACCTCGACATTCTGACATCAATACTGCGATCAAAAGAGGTAGCATCTTCGCTTAGTAACCGCTCTCTTGATAATATTTGTCTGGGAGCATTGAGTAATATGATCAGTATTTCAGCTTCAGCGGCGCTTAGCATAAAGCTATAGCCCTGATTGTTGGCTAAGGTCAGTGTTGATTGTTCAAAGGTCCAGTCACCAAAGCTTGCTGTTTGGGGTTGAGTTACAGTGGCTGGTGATTTATTTACTTCGAGTCGACGAACGGTGCTTTTTACCCGAGCAACCAGCTCTCGGGGATCGAAGGGTTTACCAATATAGTCATCAGCACCTAGCTCTAAACCTAATACTTTATCAGGCAGGCTATTGCGGCCTGATAAAATAATAACGCCAACTTTTTTATCGTTAAACAGCTCTTTCACTAACGATAAGCCATCCATATCGGGTAAGCCAAGATCAATAATACAAAGGACTGGTAATTGTTTTTTTATCGCTAAGAGTGCCTGTTCACCGGTGGTGAAGGATTGCGTGTCAAAGTTATAACGTTCAAGTTCTTGGCAAACTAAATTCGCTATATCAACTTCATCATCAATAACATAAATTAAGGGTTTAGTTTTCACAGGGGCTACCATCTCGACTTTTTTATTGTAATGCTTGATATAACTTGCTTGCCACAAAGGGTTTTTTTAACAAAATAGCGGTATCTTTACTTAGCTCATTATATTTTTGAAAATAGCCACTCATCAGTATAATTTTACTTTGGGGGGAGCGACTTTTTAATAATTCAGCAAGTTCAAAACCATCTTTGTTACCCGGCATACTGATGTCTGAGACCATACCATATAAGTCGTTAATAGTATCGATAAGTTGTTCGGCTTCATCACTATCATTTGCTTCAATCACATTTAAACCAAAAGAGATTAATTGTTCCCTAATAATCGCTCGAACATCATGATCATCCTCGACTAATAAAATGAGTTTATTTGCGAAGCTTGTTTTTCTTGTTAGTTTTTCGCATTCAGGCTGAGACGTTTGTGGGTTTATATTTTCTTTTTTATAACTAAGTAGAGGTAATAAAATAGATATGTTAGCACCACCATTTTTTCGGTTAGCAATGTGAATGTAACCTTGTGATTGTTTAATAAAGCCAAACACCATACTTAAGCCAAGCCCTGAGCCTTGGTGGGTAGCTTTAGTAGTGAAAAAAGGTTCAAAGGCTTTGCCCATCGCTTGCTCAGAAAATCCGCAGCCTTCATCTAGTATGGAAATCTCAACATAGTCACCTAATTGTACTTCTTCATCAAACAGTAAAGTGCTATTAACGATTCTTTCGTTGATTTTGATGGTAATGACGCCGCCAGTTGGCATGGCATCTTTTGCATTTAAGACTAGGTTAATGAGACAGTTTTCTAATTGGCTAGCATCCACATAGGTATGCAATTTTCTACTTGAAAATTCTGTGCTAATGGTGAGTGTGCTTGGTAGCGATCCTTTTAATAATTCGATAGTTTCATCAACTAATTCGGTCATATTTACGCTACAAGGTAATAATGATTGTCGACGTGAAAAAGCCAATAAACGATTGGTAATATCACTGCCTTTACGAGACGCTTTTATTGCTGGGCTTAAACGTGATAATAATTGCTTGTTATTTTCATTGTCTTGCTGCGCCGCGAGTAAGTTGCCCAAAATAATGGTCAGTATATTGTTAAAGTCGTGTGCTAAACCGCCAGCAAGTTGTCCAACCGCATTGATGTGCTGTACTTGTGCTAATTGTTGTTGTGCTTTTTGGCTATCACTCATCGCCTGTTGTAGTTGTGCATTGGTTGTTGCCAAAGTTTGTGTGCGTGAGGCAACTTTTAAATCAAGCATTTCAATATTTTCACGCATTTTATTTACCATGTCGTCAAATGCTTTACCTAAAATACCAAGTTCATCGGCACGTGAAATGCCACTGGTTTGGGTTAAATCTCCTTGGCTCACTTTTTTGGCAACCAAAGCAAGGGCATTGATGGGCTTGGTTACCCAGTAGGAAAAAATTAACGCTAAAAATATAGCGACCATAAAGGTAATGAAACCAATGGTTAAGATTCGTTGGCTCAGCAGTTTACCGCTGCTTTGTAATTCATCGATATAAACTGTGGAACAAATATACCAACCTAACTCAGGTAAGTGCCGTACTAAGGATAATTTACTGTAATTGTAGTTATTCGGATCGCTAGGTTTATCCCATTTATATTCGAGCTCTTTTCCGGTATCTGCAACAGCAATAAGCTATTTTAAGATAGGCTCTCCTGTTTGTGGATCTTTAAGTTGTAGGGCGTTGGTATCATTAATATTGGGGTTGGGATGAAGCAGCATATTGCCTTGTTCGTCAAAAATGAACAGATAACCTGTTTTGGCAATAACACTATTTTTAATGATTTGACGTAATCGATGAACCAGCTCTTCTTTTTGAGGTTTAAGGTTGAGTTGCATGCTACTTGCTAATTCAAAAACGTTATTTAACACTAAACGACTAGCATTTTTTTCAATTTGATAAACTTCTTTGTTAATTAACGGTACTGAATACCAATAGATACCAATAAGCAATATTAGCAAAATAGAGGTGATGGCAGAAAAGAAAGTACGGGACAATTTTTGCTGTAAAAACATTAATCACCTGTGTTTAAATAAACGCTGTTCGTGGGATTCTTTTAAATATGAAAGGGCACTAGGCCGATAAGATTATTATAAAAAAAGGGCTGGCGATAAGCCAGCCCAAAAAATAGTAGTGTTGGGAATAAGCGAATGACTACTATTTAGAAGCACTTTTTTAACTTTATAACAAAGTCACTACATTTTTATTCGTTTGCCCGTTGGCGTAAAATAAACTTTTGTATTTTCCCTGTTGAGGTTTTTGGTAATTCACCAAAGATAATGATTTTTGGCGTTTTAAAGTGCGCCATATTATCACGACAAAACGTAGTGACTTCCTGTTCTGAAAGTTCAACATTAGGCATTGGGGTAATAAATGCACAAGGTGTTTCACCCCATTTTTCATCCTTTTTTGCCACGACAGCCACCTCTTGAATTTTAGGGTAGCGGTATAAAATATCTTCTACTTCAACGCTAGATATATTTTCACCACCTGAAATAATGACATCTTTGGAGCGATCCTTTATTTCGATATAGCCATCGCTGTGCCACACTGCTATATCGCCTGAGTGAAGCCATCCCCCCTCAAAAGCCGCTTGAGTTGTGGAAGGGTTTTTTAAGTAGCCCTTCATGACAAGGTTACCGCGCATAAATATTTCACCCACTGATTTGCCATCTTTAGGCATAGGCTCTAAGGTGTCAGGATCTGCCACCATAAGTTGATCGAGCATGGGTGAGCGAACCCCTTGACGAGATTTTAGTCGAGCTTGTTGCTCGGCATTTTCCTCTGACCATTCATCATGCCAAGCACAAACAACAGAAGGGCCATAGGTCTCGGTTAAGCCATAGGTATGTGTCACTTTAAAGCCAGAAGCTTCCATGCCTTCAATTACCGAAGCTGGCGGTGGGGCACCTGCGGTCATCACTTTCACTGGGTGGTTTATGTCAGCTTTCAATGAGGCATCTGCGCCATTAAGCATATTTAATACAATTGGGGCACCACAAAAATAACCCACTTTTTCAGTTCTAATTAACTCAAATATAGGCTCTGCACGCACATGACGTAAGCTAACGCTTGTGCCCGCGGTTGCCGCAATTGACCAAGGAAAACACCAGCCATTGCAATGAAACATGGGTAGCGTCCATAAATAAACGGGATGCTCACCCATACTCCACGACATAACATTACTAACAGCGTTGAGGTAGGCGCCCCGGTAGTGATAAACCACTCCTTTCGGATCACCTGTGGTGCCAGAAGTATAATTTAAGGTGATGCCATCCCATTCGTTGTTAGGTCGTAGAGGTTCAAAATCACTATCACCTTCATTAAGCAGTTGATCATAAGTTAACGAGCCGATCAATTGGCCGTCGTTAAAATTAGGATCATCAATATCAATGACTAAGGGTTTATGTGGGATCATGCGCAGTGCTTTTTTTACTACCGAGCTAAATTCTTTATCGGTAATTAATACCTTGGTTTCTGCATGCACGAGTATAAAAGCAATCGCCTCTGCATCAAGTCGAGTATTGATCGAATTGAGTACCGCGCCACTCATAGGCACACCGAAGTGCACTTCAAAGTGTTCGCTAATATTAGGTGCTATAACTGACACTGTATCACCTCGTCCGACACCACGTTTGGCCAAAGCACTAGCAAGGCGTGTACAGCGTTGAAAAACTTCTAACCAAGTATGGCGAATATCACCATTAATAGTGGCTACTTTATTTGGGTAAACAAATGCTGCGCGCTCTAAAAACGAAATAGGTGTTAAGGCGGTATAGTTAGCCTCATTTGGCTGCAAGTATTGCTCAAAAATGCTTATAGTAGTCATGTTAATATTCTCTTGTTACTAAGTATTATTACTGTTAGCTATAGCCAGATCTTCATTGTTATCATCAGCAAAAATCGTGTTGTCTTGGCTGAGATGTTTACCCATAAGTTTAGGTCGCTCAATGAGAAAGTAGAGTATTAAGCCAATACAAACTGCATAAACGGTAGATTTAGGATCTGGCATGGCTAGCGTTACAGCAACAATACCAGCAACACCTCGCTCAGTTGAGTTTTTTAGCTGCTCCATACCCACCATAATACAGATATAAGCAGTAAGTACTAAAGTAAGAGAGAGCGCGATTGGTAATACAGGTTTAAATATAGTGACTAAAGGTAATGCCAGTAGTGCAAGTAAACCACTGATCCAAAAGGTACCGCCGCCACTATAAATAGACTCCATTGATTTGCGCCCCATAGCATAACGCTCGGCAACCGTAGCATGGGCAGCAGTCCATAATGGTCCTGCAAGTCCTGGCCATGGCGCTAGAAAGGCGTGCATACCATTACGAATAGCAGTCACTAAATGAACTCGGTCAACATTTTCTTCTATTTTTTCATCGTCGCGTATATGATCAACGCGTTTAACTAAGGTAAAGCCAACAAGGATATCACCAAAAGCAATAACATAAGCAATGATTGCCGTTGGAATAGCCAGTAAGAATACATCCCAGCCAGGGAAGTCAACGGTAAAAGTTAAGTACTGCCACATTAAACCAAAATCTGGGTTAGTAATTCCCCATTCTATTTCGGGTAATGGGTATTCACCTACAGCCCAACCAACTAGCATAGCAATGATCATTCCAGGAACCATGCCAAAGTTAGCAATTCTGCGAACGAAAGAGTTTTCATTGATGACATTTTTGAAAGACAGAGAAAATAAAATATAGGCTGAAATAACCGAGCCAACAATCAGTGAAATTGGTGTCGCGTCTATGCGACCACCAACTTTTAATTCTCCCATCATTGCTGCCATACCCGCACCAATAATAATGCCAGATTTTAGAGAGTTTGGAATAACATCAACTAGCTTAGAGCCAAGACGGGTTGCACCTAAAATTAGAAAAATAATAGATACTTCAATTTGTAGGGCAAATAAGGCTTTGATTGCCTCAGGGCCAGGTTCAAAACCTTTTAGGTAAAGTAGAACTACAGGAATTGCTGGCGTTATCCAACCGGGAACTAAAGGCACACCCAGCAATGCCGACAAAATGTAGCCTAAACCTGCCACAAAGGTAAAAGCTAAAGCCGCTTCATATGGCATGCCTAAATAGTTTTCAAGTAAGGGGATCATGGCTAAACCAACCACGAAAATAAAAAACCTGAATCATTTCAGGTAGTTCCCAGCGGTAATGAATAAAAGGTAATCTAATTTTAAATGGCCCTGCTGGCCAATAAGGTTGCTCGTTTCCGTGCGCACGTTTAATAAATTGCATTGATATTCCTGCGGTTGTGTTTAATTTTAACTAGCAGTGAACAATGAAAGCATTGCAGAAATTTTGCTTAAATGTGACCAAATGTAACAAGTAGCAAAACATATTTTAGCGAAAAAGTGAGAAAATATTTTTAATTTGTTTTTGCCTAGAAAGAAAAAAGCTATATCCAGCTTGGGCTACAGAGATGTTGGGTGACGGCTTTAATAAGAGCTACTTTTCATTTAAAGGGAAATTACCTGCAATTTTTTAATTGGAAGGTTACGACTAAAGGACGAGGTAAAAGCGCTAAAATATTATAAGTAGCTTTACTGTATTCTTCGACGGTTAATATTAGGAATTTGGCGTGATTTCGTTTATAATCGCGCCAAAATTTGTAGATGTCAGTTTCCAAAGTTGCTATCTATTTAATTACATTCAAATTTAAATTTATTAAAAGGGCTTATCATGGCTATCGAACGTACTTTTTCTATCGTAAAACCTGATGCAGTGGCAAAAAATGTTATTGGTCAAATCTACAACCGTTTTGAAACTGCTGGTCTTAAGATCGTTGCTTCTAAAATGTTACACCTAAGCCAAGAAAAAGCAGAAGGCTTCTACGCTGAGCACAGCGAACGTCCTTTCTTCGGCGCTTTAGTTGAATTCATGACTTCAGGTCCGGTAATGGTTCAAGTTTTAGAAGGCGAAAACGCTGTTCTTAAAAATCGTGAAATCATGGGTGCTACTAACCCAAGCGATGCTTTAGCGGGTACATTACGTGCTGATTACGCTGATTCAATTGATGAAAATGCTTGTCACGGCTCAGATGCTTTAGAATCTGCGGCACGTGAAATTGCTTACTTCTTTAGCGATGACGAGATTTGTACTCGTACTCGTTAATTTGTAGGGCGTAATTTATTACGCTACATTGTCAGAATAAATTCTGAGCTACAAATGTTAAAGGATTTTACTGATTAGTCAGTAAAATCCTTTTGTGTTTTTATCTTAATGATAAAATTGCGAGATGTGCTTAAAAAGCGTACAATTCGCGTCCGGGTTTTCCCTATTCTTTTCTGTATAAATTGTGAGAGTTAGTTGTATGAGCGAAGTAATCGCCGAAGAAAGTGTCAAAGATGTTGTTAGAAAAAACAGCAAAATAAATTTATTAAATTTTGACCACCAAGGCATGCGTGAATACTTTGCACAAATCGGTGAGAAACCGTTTCGAGCCGATCAAATTATGAAATGGATTTATCACTTTGGTTATTCAGATTTTGAGCAAATGACCAATTTGAATAAAAAGCTTAGGGAAAAACTGCAACGAAACTGTGAAATTAAAGCGCCAGAGATCTCGCAAAAGCAAGTCTCTGACGATGGCACGATTAAATACGCCTTGGTTTTAGAAGGTGGCCAAGAAGTTGAAACGGTGTGGATCCCAGAAAATGATCGCGCTACCTTATGTGTTTCATCACAAGTAGGTTGTGCGCTTGAATGTACTTTTTGCTCTACAGCTCAACAAGGTTTCAACCGCAATTTATCTATGAGCGAGATTATTGGTCAAGTATGGCGTGTGGCCAATGATATTGGCGCTACTCGCATTACCGGTAAACGCCCTATTACTAATATCGTTATGATGGGCATGGGTGAGCCGTTGCTCAATATGAAAAACTTAATCCCGTCACTTGATACTATGCTTAATGATTTAGGTTATGGCTTGTCTAAACGTCGAGTGACGGTAAGTACTTCGGGTGTTGTACCTGCGCTTGATATGCTCAAAGAAAAAATTGATTGTGCTTTAGCTATTTCAGTTCATGCGCCAGACAATGCGTTGCGCGATGAATTAGTACCCATTAACAAAAAATACCCATTAGAAGAGTTTTTAGCTGCCGCGGGGCGTTATATTGATGGCTCAAAAGCGAATAAACAAGCTACTATTGAGTATGTAATGTTAGACCATGTCAATGACTCAACAGAGCAAGCACACGCTTTAGCTCACGCATTAAAAGATTTACCAAGTAAGATTAACCTCATTCCTTTTAATCCATACCCTGGCTCTCCTTACAAGCGTCCGAGTAATTCTCGTATCGATAGATTCGATAAAGTACTGCAAAGTTATGGCTTAACTGTTATCACTCGAAGAACCCGTGGTGAAGACATTGATGCCGCTTGTGGTCAATTAGCGGGTGATGTTTTAGATCGAACTAAACGTACCCAAATGCAGTCAGATAGTCAATTATCAGAAAATAGTGAAAAAAAACAGGTGAAAGCTGATGAAATATCAGTAAAAATAGTCTGAAATAAAAAATACCTGCCTATTAAAGATAGTCAGCATAAAAGAATTATGCACATTTAGGGGATAGCTTTTTGGTTAATCATCAATTTACCACCGTACTTGCAATAGCTTTATCTTTTGCGCTTTCTGCTTGTGTTACACAAAATTTTGAAAATGGTGAAACACCTGTCGTTCAAAACCAAGCCAATAGAGATGATATGGCGGCAACACGCATATCATTAGGTCTTGGTTATTTGAAGATGGGTAATATGCCACAAGCTAAGCAAAACTTAGAAAAAGCAAAAAAATTCTCTCCTGATATGGTACAAGTGTATACCGCTTTTGCTCATTATTATGAAACGGTTGGTGAGCATAAATTGACCATAGCATCTTATGAAAAAGCCTTGTCACTAAAAGGTGATGATGCAGATACCTTGAATAACTATGGTGTTTATTTGTGTCGTCAAGATCAAGTCTATGCTGCAGAAAAGCAGTTTTTAAAAGCGATCTCTGTGCCGAGTTATTTACTGGTATCGAAAAGTTATGAGAACTTAGCCTCATGCTTTTTGCAAAAGGATAACTTTGACAAAGCAGAGACCTATTTAAATAAAGCTATTATGCATAGCCCAAGTAGTGCCTCAACGTTATTCCAAATGGTACGGTTGCAATATGCCATGGGCGAGTACCAGCAAGCCAAGAACTTTGAACAGCGTTTTGAGAAAGTGACTCGACGTTTTACGCCGCAATCTTTGGCGCTTGCCTTTAAGGTTTATACCAAGCTAGGTCAAAAGCGGACAGCCAAAAACTACGGTACTATGTTAGTGAAAATGTACCCGCAGTCATGGGAAGCTCAACAATATTTATTAAATCAACTTGAGTTGATTGATGCTGACAATTTAGCGAAAAGGTACCAATTAACACAAGTTAAAGAGCAAGATAATAAACCGAAAAAGCGTATTGTTAAGTTATCGCCTAAAAAAAAGCCAGATACTCATCAACAAGCTAGCAAGCAACGCACTAACACTTCCTCTCTAAATGAAGCCCAAGTAGTGGTAAAACAAGTCGCTACGCCAGTAGTATTAGAAAAGTCAGCGGTTTCAAATTTTGTTGCTGCAACGTCTATAGCGAGTACGCAAGCAATAAATGCTGCACTATCTATGGCGCCCGATACTGAACAATTAGCAGCAAGTGTCACTACAAACTCAGATGCTTTAGCGCTTAATAAACCTAGCCTAAAAGCAGTCGTCAATACAGATGCCACAAAGAATGAGAAGCGTGTAATTGTACTTAGCTCGCCAAACAAGGTCACTCAAAATACAGCTGAAGAGCTAACTCAAGTGGCTAGCAATACCGATATCACAGTAGAGACAATCGAAAAGCAACCACTAGCCAAAGCTAAAGAGGCAACTCAAGTGGCTAGCAATGCAGATATCACCGTAGAAAAAACTGATGAACAACAATTAGCTAAAAACGCTGACTCTCTTGCCATAGAGACAGAAGAAATGGTTGTCGCTGTTGCGATTGAAAATGAACTCCCGGTGCAAGCCAATATGTCGGAAAAATCAGCGCAAGAAGCTATTTCGCAAGAGGATAGGGAGATTTTTCACATAGCTAAAAAACCTGCGCCAATCATTGAAAATCCAGTTGAAGAAGAGATCCTTATCGCTAAAGTGGTGCCGGCGACATTGCCAGACACTAAAGTGGCTGAAAGCGAGAAGGTAATAGAAGAAGTAGCTAGAGAAGAAGTCACTATAAAAGAGCCTCTAGTGCATGTTGTGGGTAAAGGAGACACTTTGTTTGGTATCTCTATTAAGTACAATGTAAAAATAAAAGCATTACGTCGCTGGAATAAGCTTTCAAAGAAAAAGAAAATTCGTATTAATGATAAGTTGTTTGTTGAAAACCCTATTAGTGGTAACGCAAGTTAATGAATAAAGATGTATTAGCAGCTCAAAACAGCAAGCGAGAGGATGAGCTTTGTGAAGATATGATCGTCGTTGGCCCTGGTCAAATGCTCAGTGAAGCTCGAAAAAAGTTATCATTAAGCGCTGATGATATCGCAGAAAAATTAAACTTCAAACAGTCTCTCGTAACAGATATTGAGCAAGATTTTTTTGATCAGAAGTTACCCGCAACATATAATCGTGGGTATTTGCGTAGCTATGCCAAACTGGTCAATGTCGATACGGCAGAAGTGCTCAGTGCTTATGATATGCTTGGTATTGCTGAAGTGCAGCGAAGCGAAATGCAAAGTTTTTCGAATTTAACAGAAAAACAGGCCGAGCATAGTCGTTTGATGTGGCTTAGCTATTTAATTGTCGCAATCTTATTTGGTCTTATGGTGTTATGGTGGCTGCAAGCTCCAGAGGCTGTTGTTTCTGAAGAAGTGAAGCCGATAGTTGAGCAAGTGACAGCCAGCCCAGAAAGCCCTGTGGTTGATGTTAATAGCCAGACCAGCCAACAAGCTGAACTTGCTAAACAAACAGTAGAAAATAATCAGGCAGCACTCCCTGAGACTGCTTTAGTGCAAGAAAAACAATTATCAGTTGAAAAGGCGTTGGAAACTAGTGCGCCCCAAACTGATATTGATGTTCAGCCACCAAGGCAAAATGATGTTACCGTTAAGCAGCCAGTACTGGAGGTAAGTACGGCAGTATTTACCTTTTCAGGTGATTGCTGGGTGAATATATATGATGCTACGGGTGAGCGTATCGCTTGGGGTGTAAAAAAATCTGGTTACGTAATGACTGTTTCAGGCAAGCCGCCGTTAAAAGTGACCTTAGGAAAACCTGAATTAGCCGCTATTGTTTTTGATGGCCAATTAGTTGATATGTCACCCTTTAATGTTGGTAATATTGCTAAATTCACTTTGCCATTAAGTTTGTAGAGAATGTTTATAATAAACATTTTCAAGAAAATATTGTAAGAAAAATTATGTTTAAAGAATCTCCAATTATTCGCCGCAAATCCCGCCAAATCATGGTAGGTAATGTTCCTGTTGGTGGTGATGCGCCAATTACTGTGCAGTCGATGACCAACACGCAAACAACAGATGTTGCCGCGACCGTTGCACAAATTAAATCCTTAGAAGCTGTGGGGGCTGATATTGTTCGGGTTAGCGTACCAACGATGGATGCCGCCGAAGCCTTTCGTGAAATTAAAAAGCAAGTTAGCGTACCTTTAGTGACGGATATTCATTTTGATTATCGTATTGCGCTAAAAGTAGCGGAATACGGCGCTGATTGTTTACGAATCAATCCAGGCAATATCGGCAGAGAAGATAGAGTTCGCAGTGTCGTTGAATGTGCCCGTGATATGAATATTCCTATTCGTATTGGCGTAAATGGCGGCTCTTTAGAAAAAGATATTCAAGAAAAGTATACCGAGCCAACACCAGAAGCATTACTTGAATCCGCCATGCGTCATGTGGATATTCTCGACAGACTGAACTTTGATCAATTTAAAGTTAGCGTCAAAGCGTCTGATGTTTTTCTTGCCGTTGAATCATACAAGCTATTAGCGAAGCAAATTGATAATCCACTGCATTTAGGTATTACCGAAGCGGGCGGTTTGCGCGCTGGCTCTGTTAAATCTTCTGTTGGTTTAGGCTTATTACTAGCGCAAGGTATTGGCGATACGCTACGTATTTCACTGGCAGCAGACCCTGTTGAAGAAATTAAAGTCGGCTTTGATATTTTGAAATCGTTAAAACTTCGAAGCCGTGGTATCAACTTAATTGCTTGTCCAAGTTGCTCTCGCCAAGAGTTCGATGTGGTTGCTACCGTGAATGCTTTAGAGCAACGTATTGAAGATATTATGACGCCAATGGATGTTTCTATTATTGGCTGTATTGTTAATGGCCCTGGCGAAGCCATGGTGTCAGATTTAGGCTTAACGGGCAGCAGTAAAAAAAGTGGCTATTACCTAGATGGCATTCGTCAAAAAGAACGCTTTGATAATACCAATTTAGTTGATGAACTTGAGCAACGTATTCGCGCCAAAGCGAATGCGATTAGTGAGCGTTTAGACGAAAATAATCAAATTAACTTTAAATCAGTTGACGAATAATTATGGTATTTTTGCCTGCTGGTTTATTAGGCATGCGTTATTAGGTACAATGCGCGCTGCCTACTCAAAGTAGTGATGGTTTTAATCGTACAAAACAAACAAAAGAGAACTAACTAAGTGTCAAAAAACAAGACATTACAAGCCATTCGCGGTATGAATGATTGCTTACCAAGTGAAACCAATATCTGGCAAATGGTCGAGTCAGTATTACGCCGTGTTGCCAGCAACTATGGCTTTGCAGAAATTCGTATGCCGATTGTTGAATCAACAGCATTATTTAAGCGCTCTATTGGTGAAGTCACCGATATTGTTGAAAAAGAAATGTACAGCTTTGATGATCGCAATGGTGATAGTCTAACATTGCGTCCTGAAGGCACGGCAAGCTGTGTACGTGCTGGTAATCAACATGGGCTTTTGTATAATCAAGAGCAGCGATTTTGGTACATGGGACCCATGTTTCGCCATGAAAGACCCCAAAAAGGTCGTTACCGTCAATTCCACCAATTTGGCTTAGAAGCCTTTGGAATTTCGACACCAGACATCGATGCTGAAATTATTTTACTCACTTCTCGCTTATGGCGGGAACTTGGTATCAATGAATTTGTCACACTAGAGTTGAATTCATTAGGTAGCAATGAAGAGCGCACTAATTACCGTGATGCTTTAGTGTCCTATTTAACCGAGCGAGAAGAGCTTTTAGATGAAGACTCTAAGCGCCGTATGCACACCAACCCGTTGCGTGTTTTAGATAGTAAAAACCCGCAAGTGCAAGAGGCATTAACTGATGCACCCAAATTATCAGACTATTTTGGTGAAGAAACCAAGGCGCATTTTGCCAATCTTTGCGCGCGATTAGATGCTGCGGGCATTAGTTACGTGTTAAACGAACGATTAGTGCGTGGTTTAGATTATTATAATCGCACTGTCTTTGAATGGGTTACTGACAGCCTTGGCGCGCAAGGTACTATATGTGCTGGCGGTCGTTATGACGGTTTAGTTGAGCAACTGGGCGGTAAAGCGACTCCCGGATTTGGTTTTGCTTTAGGTATTGAACGCTTAGTACTTATGCTAACTAGTCTAGAGAAAGTTAGCAATGTCCGTTCACAGGTAGATGCCTACGTGGTAATTTTAGGCGATGATGCACAAATTGCCGCTAACCAATTAGCTGAGCAATGGCGAGATGAAGTTCCTAATATTCGTTTGCAATGTCATTGTGGTGGCGGCAATATGAAAAAACAATTAAAGCGTGCTGATAAATCAGGTGCGCAAATCGCGTTAATTTTAGGCGATAACGAAATTGCAGAGCAAAAAGTTATGGTCAAATATTTACGTGGACAACAAGAACAACAAAACTTGGCATTCGAGCAAATTCCAAGTTTATTAACGTCATTAATTTAAGACTTTTAGTCGAAGGTGAAGAAGTGGAAGTTTATCAAACAGAAGAACAACAAGTAGAAGCAATAAAAGGTTATTGGCAAGAAAATGGCAATACTATTATTGCCGGTATCGTTTTAGGTTTTGCTGGTTTTATTGGTTTTAATTTATACCAAGATAATAAATTAGAAAACGAGTTAACAGTCTCTGATAGTTATCAAACATTAGTAGAAAACGCTTCAAAAGATAAAACGACTTTCAATGAAAATGCGGCTAAATTTATCAGTGACAATGCACAGACAAGTTATGCATCATTGACGGCTTTAGTGTTAGCTAAAGAAGCTGCGGCAGCAAAAAATTGGACTGAAGTGAAAACACAGCTTAACGCCGCTATTTCTAGCGCACCCAGTGATGGTATCAAAGGTATAGCAAGTTTACGTTTAGCTCGTGTGCAAGTTCAACTAGAAGAGTACGAGCAAGCCTTAGCAACTTTAGCTAAGCCTTTGCCTGAATCTTTTAACGCTGCTGTTGAAGAAATCAAAGGTGATACTTACTTATTGCAGGGTAAAAAAGAGCTAGCGCGCAATGCTTATCAAGCGGCAATTACTGCTGATGGTTTAGCAAGTAGCCCCGCGTTACAAATGAAATTGGATGATTTAGCTACCTTGATTAGTTTACCAACGAATTTGCCAGCTGATCCAGCGGTTAAGTAAGGTTATTTAATGGTTTTTTCTAATAAAAAAATAAGTACCGACCTTTTAAAGAAGCATCAAAAACTACTCGCGGTATTTTTACTTTCTAGCGTCTTATTTAGTTGTTCTTCAACTGATGATGAAGAATACGATGCTGCTGTAGTCGTCGAATTAACAGAAATTTCAGCAAAATTTTCACCAAAAGTGTTGTGGGAAGAAAGTGTTGGTGATGGTAGTGAAGATTTCTTCTCTCGCTTAAAGCCCGTTGTTGCTTACAACAAGGTTTATAGTGCTAGCCGTGCAGGGGATGTTATTGCCTTTGATGAAAAAACAGGTCAGCAAGTCTGGCAAGTTGATTTAAGCGATAGTAAAGGTGAGCGTAGTTTTTGGGATAGTAGATTATCCGCTTTACTCGCTGGAGGACCTGTTGCGGGTCTTAACAAGATTTTTATCGGCAGTGAAAATGGTAAAATATATGCACTAGATGCAGAAACTGGCGAATTAGCTTGGCAAGCTGATATTAAAGGTGAAGTAATCAATGCACCAGCGTTTGACTCTGGTATTGTCGTTGTCAATTCAGCCTCTGGTATTATGAAAGGCTTTAATGCTGAGAGTGGTGAAGAACTTTGGCAGATAGATCAAGACGTACCTGCGCTAACTTTACGCGGTATTAGTGCTCCTGTTATTGCTTCTGGTGGTGTACTAGTAGGCACAGGTAAAGGTGGCGTAAATGTTTACTTGCTTGAGACAGGCCAGCAAGGTTGGTCAACTGAAATAGGTGAAGCATCTGGCTCAACAGAGCTTGATCGCGTTGTTGATGTAGATTCAGCCCCCGTCGTGTTTGGTGATAAAATTTATGCGGTTTCTTCTCGTGGTAACTTAGCTGCTATTGAATTAAAAACTGGTCGCGTTTTATGGAAGCGTCAGTATTCATCGTATCGTCAAATATCTATTTATCGAAATACTATTTTTCTAACCAATATACGTGGCCATGTTTATGCCATCGATAGAGTTAATGGTATTGAACGCTGGAGCAACTTAGCGTTAACAAACCGTGGTGTTACAGGCCCAGCTGTAGTTGATAACTATATTGTTGTCGGTGATTTTGAAGGTTACTTACATTGGCTAAACCAAGAAACAGGTGAAATAGTTGCCCGACATGAAGTGGATGGCAGTGGCATTCACTCAACACCAACTGTGGTTGATAATATTTTATATAGCCAATCACGTGGTGGTGATTTACAGGCGATTGAAACACCTGAAATCATAAAAGCTGAGTAATAGACTCTAAGCTTTTAGCTAGTTTTTATACTAGAATTACATACGGCTCCAATGCTTTAGCATGTGGGGCCGTTACTTGTTTTTACGCTCTTGCTTTTACCTAAGGTTTAGTTGAAGGTAAAGCTAAGAGTATATTTTTGAATTTTGAGGTTTTCATGCTTCCTGTTGTTGCCTTAGTTGGCCGCCCAAATGTTGGTAAATCAACATTATTTAACCGTTTAACGCGCTCTAGAAATGCATTAGTTGCCGATTACCCTGGTTTAACCCGAGATCGTCAATATGGTAAAGCCGAGGTTGAAGAACATCCCTTTATTGTCATTGATACTGGTGGTATCCAAGGTGATGAAGAAGGTATAGACACTTTAATGGCTGAACAATCTTTAATGGCTGTGGATGAAGCTGATGCCGTGCTGTTTTTAGTGGATGCCCGTGATGGCTTAACTTCTGCTGACTATGGCATTGCGGATTATTTGCGTAAGCAAAATAAAAAAGTTTTTTTAGTGGCTAACAAAGTTGATGGTATTGATGCCGACTCTGCTGTAGCAGAGTTTTATGCCTTAAGCTTAGGTGAGGAAGTTCATCAAATAGCCGCTGCTCATGGCCGTGGTGTTACTCAACTCTTAACACTAGCATTAACGCCACATATTGAAGAGCTAGGTCAACCCAAAGCGGATGGTGAAAATACAGATGTTCCTAATAAAGAGTTTGATGGCGACTATGATTTAGAGTTATCAGAAGCAGAGCTCGAACAACAAATAGCTGAAGCTCCCAATGAAAATGACACCATAAAATTAGCGATTATTGGTAAACCAAACGTAGGTAAGTCAACGCTTACTAATCGTATATTGGGTGAAGAGCGTGTTGTTGTCTATGACATGCCTGGTACAACGCGAGACAGTGTTTATATCCCGATGGAGCATGATGGCCGTAGTTACACCTTAATTGATACTGCTGGCATTCGTCGTCGTAAAAATGTCACGGATGTTGTAGAAAAATTCTCAGTGATTAAAACATTACGTGCCATTGAAGACTCTAATGTTTGTTTGCTGATTATTGATGCTCGTGAAGGTATTACCGATCAAGATTTGAGTTTATTGGGCTTTATTTTAGAATCTGGTCGCTCGTTAGTGTTAGCTGTTAATAAATGGGATGGACTAGATGACCATGTAAAAGATAGGATCAAAACTGAGTTAGACAGACGTTTAGGTTTTATTGATTTTGCTAAAATCCACTTTATTTCTGCTTTACATGGAACAGGTGTTGGTCATTTGTATGAGTCTGTAGAAGAAGCTTTCGTGAGTGCAACTAAACGAATTTCTACCGCAATGGTAACAAAAATACTTGATATGGCGGTGTTTGATCATCAACCACCTATGCATCAAGGTCGCCGAATTAAACTTAAATATGCTCATGCTGGTGGTTATAATCCTCCAATCATAGTTATTCATGGCAATTTAGCGAAAAAATTACCAAGCTCGTATAAGCGTTATTTAATGAATTATTATCGTAAGTCATTAAAAATTATGGGAACACCAATTCGAATAGAGTTTAGAGAAACCTCTAATCCATTTGCTGGTAAGAAAAAACTTACCTTTACTGAACAGAAGAAGATAGCCAGAGCAACACAAGGCTATAATAAAGATAATAAGTAACGAGTTTTAGTCGTAATTGATTAGTTTCGAGATTTTAAGCAGCATTTATTGTTTCTTTGCTACTCTAAACTCGTGACTAGTCATTTATATCTATTGCTTTTAACTACGCCATTGGCTAATGTTATTTAATATATATTTTCCTTATTGCACCGGACGTTTATGGCTGAAAAACCAACAAAAATTGAAACTGCTACCCGCCTTAGTCGTAACTTGGCTTTGTTACAGGCAGGCTCCCCTGTCACTATTGATATTACAACCCCTGCGGGGCAAAGGAGTAAGTTTAGAACAATTTTTATAGGCTATTTACCAAAACAGTACGTTTTAATTCAGTTTCCTGAAGCGAGTAAGCTAGGCAAGTTTTCCCAATATATCACCCAAGGTGCGGGGGTTACGGTGCGCGGTTTGATTGAAGGACATGAAGGTGCTGTTGTTGCCTTTATTACTTCTGTTAAACAGACAGTGCAAATACCTTCCCGTATCATGGTGCTAGAATTTCCTCACACGGTAAGTTTACAAAATTTACGTTCATCTATTCGTATTGATACACATATAGAGGCAAAAGTAAAAATAGAGCAAAATTATTGGCAAACAACCATCACCAACTTATCCATTAAAGGTTGTCAGTTAAGTATTGTAAATGGTGAAAAGCTAGTTTTATCAGAAAAAAAAGCAATTGAAATAACGATTGAAGACCAACAAGGTGGCAGTAATATTAAGCTTAATGGTGCTGTATGCAACTTAAAACAACAAACTGATGGTTTATCTTTTGGGGTTAAGTTTAATGATGTAAGTGATGAGCTGGTGAGTCCATTATTGCTTAATACACTGAGCTCAGAAAACTAATTAACCTGATGTGATGGACTCAGTTTACATAAGATTTTTTACTTCCTCAACTTTAGCAATAATTAAGCCGTCCGCCACTTGCACGCTTATTTTATTATCAACGGCGAGTTGGGCAACTGAGCTAATCACTTTATTCTCAGCATTACGCGTAACACTATACCCTCTGGCAATTGTCGCTAATGGACTCACTAAGTGTAACTGCTCAATCAAATGAGCAAACAATTCACTCTTATGTTGCAAGTTATTATGCATGGCATAAACTAACCTTTGCTTTAACTGCCTAAGTTGAATTTGTTGCTCGGTTATTTTTTTCATCGGTGACAATTGATACAGTCGTTGCTGTAACTGTTTTGGTTGTTGCTCTGCATGAAGCATCAATCGCTTAATAACCTGGCTTAGACGTAAATTTAACTCATCTGATTTTTGCTGTTGCACCAATAACTGTTGTTCGGGGTGAACTTGTCTTAATCTGTGCTGAAAGTGAGAGTGCTGTTGAGCTAATAATGAAAGTCTTTGTGAAATAGCGTTAGAAAAACGCTGTTTAAGTATTAACACCTTTTCTAACAACTCACTGCTATCTCGGGAAACAATTTCCGCTGCCGCTGATGGGGTTGCTGCTCGTAAATCGGCAACATAATCACTTAAAGTGGTATCTACTTCATGACCTACCGCGCTGATAACGGGAATAATAGAGTCATAAATTGCCTGCACGACACATTCTTCATTGAAAGACCAAAGGTCTTCAAGAGAGCCACCACCACGACCAACAATAACAACATCACATTCTTTGCGAATATTAGCTTGAGCAATGGCATAACAAATATCATTGCTGGCATATTCACCTTGCACCAAGGCTGGGTAAATTATCGCTTTAATATTTTGGTTACGGCGCTTAAGCACGGTGAGTATATCTTTTACCGCTGCGCCTGTTGGAGAGGTGACTATACCGACAGTTTCAATGTGCTCAGGTATTACTTGCTTATGAGCTTGTGAAAAAACACCAAGGGCATTAAGCTTATTTTTTAATTGCTCATATTGTTGGCGTAATAAGCCTTCGCCAGCACTTTCCATTTGCTCAATGATTAATTGAAAATCACCACGAGGTTCATATAAAGAGACCTTAGCTCTAACCAATACTTGTTGCCCATTCGCCGCTTTTAACCTAACTCTTCGGTTGTTGCCTTTGAACATGGCACAGCGCACCTGTGATTTGCTGTCTTTTAGCGATAAATACCAGTGGCCTGAGCTAGCCGCAACAAAATTCGATATTTCGCCAGTTAACCACACAGTGTTAAGCTCGCTTTCTAAAATAAAGCGTACTTTTTTTGTCAGTTCACTGACTTGTAAAATGTGCTGTGCTGCCATAATGCTTAATATTTTAAAATGGTGTTGTAATGATTATATTCATTATATCGTTGAGAAAATCATTTAGGGCATTTATTTTGCATTCATTTGTTAAAATAATAGCTTTGCAAAGCAAATTTATGTTTACCTAAACAAAGAAAACGGTTAAAATTCTGACGCAATATTCGACACCAACATTAACTGCTTGGTGTCCACTCCACTCTTAACTCTGGTGATATTGCGATGTTACGAATTGCCCAAGAAGCGTTAACTTTTGATGATGTTTTACTGGTACCTGCCCACTCTAAGGTACTACCTCATACAGCCGATTTACAAACCCGTTTAACTCGAAAAATTAATTTAAATGTACCTATGGTATCTGCGTCTATGGACACAGTGACTGAAGCACGCTTAGCTATTACGTTAGCGCAAGAAGGTGGCTTAGGTTTCATTCATAAAAATATGACCATCGCTGAACAGGCCAGTAACGTTAAGCAAGTTAAAAAATATGAAAGTGGTATTGTCTCTGATCCTAAAACAGTAAAAGCAAGCAACTCTATTGAAACCATTATGCATAAAGCAGATGACTTAGGTTTCTCTGGTTTTCCTGTTGTTGATAATGACAATAATCTTGTTGGTATTATTACCGGTCGTGATTTACGCTTTGAAACGGATTTAAGCAAACCAGCATCTGCCTTAATGACTACCAAAGAAAACTTAGTGACGGTTAAAGAAGGTGCTGCTCGTGAAGAAATTCTAGGGCTAATGCATGAAAACCGTATTGAAAAAATATTGGTTGTTGATGATGCTTTTAAATTAGTGGGCCTTATCACCGCAAAAGATTACCAAAAAGCCGAAAACAAGCCCAATGCTTGTAAAGATGAATTAGGCCGTTTACGTGTCGGTGCTGCTGTCGGTGTTGGTGCAGGTACAGATGAACGTATTGATGCCTTGGTTGCCGCAGGTGTTGATGTGTTATTAATTGATACTTCACATGGTCATTCTCAAGGCGTGTTAGACAGAGTAAAAGAAACCCGAGATAAATACCCTGATTTACAAATTGTCGCAGGTAATGTTGCTACAGGTGCTGGTGCAAAAGCCATGGCGGATGCTGGTGTCGATGCGGTAAAAGTAGGTATTGGCCCAGGTTCAATTTGTACAACCCGTATCGTTACCGGTGTTGGTGTGCCACAATTGACAGCGATTTCAAATGCTGTTGAAGCATTAAAAGGTACAGGTATCCCAGTAATTGCTGATGGTGGTATTCGTTTTTCAGGTGATATTGCTAAAGCACTGGTTGCTGGCGCACATTGCGTTATGGTTGGCAGCATGTTTGCTGGTACAGAAGAGTCGCCGGGTGAAGTAGAGCTTTACCAAGGCCGTTACTACAAATCATACCGCGGTATGGGCTCACTTGGCGCGATGAGCCAAAAAGAAGGCTCTAGTGATCGTTACTTCCAAAAAACGGATGGTGAAGCAGACAAATTAGTACCGGAAGGTATTGAAGGTCGCGTAGCTTACAAAGGTCCTGTGGCAGCAATTGTTCATCAACAAATGGGTGGCTTACGTTCATCTATGGGCTTAACGGGCAGTGAATCGATTGAAGTGATGCGAACTAAGCCTGAGTTTATGAAGATAACTTCAGCAGGTATGGGCGAGTCGCACGTACATGATGTAACCATCACCAAAGAAGCCCCCAACTATCGTATGGGCTAAGCCGAATATTTCATTTCTTTGCTATTTAACGTAATAGCGGCATCAGAAGTGCTCATTGACTATCGTCAACTCCGCGCTTCTTCTTTGCTCTAACGCTAACTAGCTTTGAACTAAAATATTCTTATTCTTTTTACAAAATATAAAATTGTAAAAGATAAAAATTCAAACACCTTGCACTTATTTAAAGTTCAAGGTGTTGTTATTTATAAATAATACCTTTGATGGTAAAAAGTAGGAAAACAAACATGAGTACAGACATTCATGATCACCGCATACTGATATTAGATTTTGGTTCACAATACACTCAGCTTATTGCTCGTCGTGTCCGTGAAATTGGCGTTTACTGTGAACTTTGGTCATGGGATGTGACCGAAGCACAAATCAAAGAATTTAATCCAACAGGGATTATTCTTGCTGGTGGCCCAGAATCAGTCACGATGGAAAACTCACCACGTGCCCCTGAGTATGTGTATACGGCCAATGTACCCGTTTTAGGTATTTGTTACGGTATGCAAACTATGGCTGAACAGCTTGGTGGTGGCGTACAAAGCAGCGAACATAAAGAGTTTGGCTATGCGGCTGTTGAGGTTGTTTCTCAATCTGCTTTATTTAAGAATATTGAAGATCATATTAGCGCTAACGGCAATGCTTTGTTAGACGTATGGATGAGCCATGGCGATAAAGTATCAGCCATTCCTGAAGGCTTTGTTACGGTTGCTAAAACGGATAGTTGTGCTTTTGCTGCCATGGCAAATGAAGACAAACAGTTTTACGGTGTTCAATTTCACCCAGAAGTAACACACACCAAACAAGGTATGCGTATTTTAGAGCATTTTGTGGTTGATATTTGTCAGTGTGAAAAGCTTTGGACCTCAGCGTCAATTATTGAAGATGCTGTCGCTAAAATGAAAGAACAAGTGGGTGATGACGAGGTTATTTTAGGCTTATCTGGCGGCGTTGATTCATCCGTTGTGGCCATGTTATTACAACGTGCTATTGGCGATAAACTTACCTGTGTATTTGTTGATAATGGTTTACTTCGTTTAAACGAAGGCGAGCAAGTCATGGATATGTTTGGTGATCATTTTGGTTTAAACATAGTTCATGTTAATGCTGAAGACAGATTTTTAGACAGATTAGCTGATGAAAGTGAGCCAGAAGCCAAACGTAAAATTATTGGTAATGTTTTTGTCGAAGTATTTGATGAAGAGTCGAAGAAACTTAAAAATGCTAAGTGGTTAGCGCAAGGTACTATTTATCCAGATGTTATTGAGTCTGCAGCATCGGCAACAGGTAAAGCGCATGTGATAAAATCTCACCATAATGTTGGCGGTTTACCAGACGACATGGAAATGGGCTTAGTTGAGCCATTACGCGAATTATTTAAAGATGAAGTACGTAAAATTGGCTTAGAGTTAGGTTTACCCTACGACATGCTTTACCGTCACCCGTTCCCTGGCCCAGGCTTAGGGGTACGTATTTTAGGTGAAGTGAAAAAAGAATATGCTGACTTATTACGTCGTGCAGATGCTATTTTCATCGAAGAATTACACAAAGCCGACTTATATCACAAAGTAAGCCAAGCCTTTACGGTATTTTTACCTGTGCGCTCTGTGGGTGTGATGGGTGATGCCCGCAAATATGACTGGGTAGTTAGTTTACGTTGTGTTGAAACTATCGACTTTATGACGGCCCGTTGGTCACACTTACCGTATGATTTCTTAGGCTTAGTGTCTAACCGAATTATCAACGAGATTGATGGTATTTCACGGGTTGTTTACGATATTTCAGGTAAGCCACCTGCGACTATCGAGTGGGAATAGTTTAACCCTAGACTTGCTAAATCGAACAACTTCGTTGTTAATCGTACTCACTGACTATCGTCAGCTGTGTGCTTTTTCCTAGAATTTGAACGGTTTTTCTTCGCCTAATTATTAAATGATAAAAAGCCTTATTACCAAAAAGTAATAAGGCTTTTTTTTGCTCTGTGAAACAGGTAAACCGAGCACTTTTTCAATATAATCGGTGCTTTTACTTGTTATTCATTATTAAACTATAGGGGTTTAACCAACATAGTATTACCCGTTATGGCGACAATCTGACACTGACTTTGCTTACCAATTAAGTCAATATTAGCCTCTTCAGCTAAGCGCGCTTGCCAATCTATACCTGAATAGCGAATACTGCCACTACTCATTGTTATATCGGTGCTAGCGGGTACTTGCAATCCAATCATATCACTAGAATTATCTGTTTTTACTTTTGAGTTTTGTAATGTTTTTAATGGCTTCCATAAAATTGCAGCAACCAAGGCTGTTAATAAGCCAATAGTCAATACTTCTGCCTGCCAACCGTCAATAAAACCAACAGTCACTAAAATCCCCGTGATTAAACTCGCAATCGCAAAGAAAAATAACGGCCCACTAAGCCCCATAATACTCAGCTCAATAATAAAGCTTATTCCTGCAATCAAATACCAAAAATGATCGTGATGCTCGAAAAAATACTGCATAGCAAATTCTCCTGATTATTTACCTAACCAACACATTACTCAGCTTGGCTCGGTAATTTTAAACTACTGGAAACGGCAATGGCTTGGGCGACAGTATTGGCAATGTTATCACCGGTTTTACCGTCAGTTAACACCACGGTACTGTCACTAGCAATTGCTCGGTGTGCAGTTATGGCATCCTGTGCTAAGGTTAAAGTTACCGCCGATTGACCTTGCTTAGTCTCCGCGACTTGCCCAACCACATCCAAAGCGTTGGCATCGGCTTCAGCGACTAAACGAATAGCTTCAGCTTTACCACTAGCTTCTAAAATTTGCGACTCTTTTGAGGCTTCAGCGGCTAATACTTGCTCTGCCTTTGCTGCCTCGGCATCAAGTACCCTTGCTTGCTTGTGACCTTCAGCTTCAGTGATAGCCGCACTTTTCACCCCTTCGGCCGTTAAAATAACGGAGCGTTTTTCTCGCTCGGCGGTCATTTGCTTTTCCATATCTTCGCGGATTGTTTGTGGTGGGGTAATATCTTTTATTTCATAGCGCGTTACCATAACACCCCATGGCGCTGTGGCTTCGGTCATGGCAGATAAAATTTGTGCATTAATACCATCACGATTTTGGAAACACTCATCTAACTCCATTGAGCCTATAGCATTACGCATAGTCGTCATCGCCAGTTGTGTTACTGATAATTTATAGTCAGTAATATTATTGGTTGCAGCGGCGGCATCGGTAACCTTCATAAACAAAATACCGTCAATTTCTAAAGTGATATTGTCTTTGGTGATAGCAGGTTGAGAAGTGATTTCTAATGATTGTTCTTTGAGATTGCGATCGGCAGCAACTGATTGCATATATGGGATAATAAAATTCAAACCAGCAGATAGTGTTTTGCTATATTTTCCCAAAGTGTAAATAACATAACCACGGTTTTGTGGCACAAAATAAATCCCCCTTTTTAAGGTGTATAAAATAACAATGGTCAGCCATAAAACAGGGCTAGTTAATATATTTTCAATAACGGTGTTCATAAAGTTCTATTCCTTTATTCGCTAAATTTAGTTGAGAATTATTTCCTGACAACACGTTAATGGACTGTTAAGTGCAAAGCAAGTGTTTATATTATCTATCTTAGGAAACAACATTTTGATAAATCGCATAATAATTTTGCGCTATAGGCATATTCCATATAGCATTATCTTAAATCAGTTTTCTTTTAATTCAGGGAATTATTATGTTTAATATTAGCAAAAAGCTTATGGCTCTAATGTGCATTGTCGCGCTATCTGGTTGTTCTAGTGCTTATTACTCCGCCATGGAAAAAGTAGGTATTCACAAGCGCGACATTATGGTTGATCGTGTCGTTGATGCTAAAGAGTCACAGCAAGATGCTCAAGAGCACTTTAAGTCGGCTTTAGAAGAAATGACCGCACTGATCAACTTTGATGGTGGTGAACTTGAGCAGCAATATAATATTATTCAAGAGCAGTATGAAGATTCAAAAAAAGCTGCAGAGCGTGTGAGTTCGCGCATTGAAAAAGTTGAAGATGTTTCACAGGCCTTATTCGATGAATGGCAAGAAGAAATAGAGCAGATATCCAGTGCAAGCCTTAGAAGGCAAAGTTCATCAAAGTTAAAAGAAACGCAGCGTCGCTATAAAACACTCATTCAATCAATGTATAAAGCTGAAAGCAAAATGACACCTGTTTTATCAGCATTAAAAGATAATAGTTTGTTTTTAAAACATAACTTAAATGCTAAAGCGATTGGTGCATTACAAGGTGAGATGCTGTCTATTAAAAAGGATGTTGGTGTGTTAATTAGAGATATGAACGCCGCCATTGAACAATCACAAAAATTTATTGATATGTTGGAGAATTAATGACTATGCCCATAGAGCGTATGGAAACCAAGCCGCGCATGAGCCGCATAGTAAAACATAATGGTACTATTTATTTATGTGGCCAAGTGGCAGCAGATGCGAGCAAAGATATTACAGAACAAACCCAAACCATGCTAGATAAAGTTGATGCTCTGCTGCATCAAGCTGGCAGTGATAGAAAACACATATTATCAGCAACCATTTATGTGAAAGATATGAGCTACTTTGCTGACATGAATGCCGTATGGGATGCCTGGGTGCCTGAAGGTCATGCACCAGCACGTGCTTGTGTTGCCGCCAAAATGGCGCGCGAAGCGCTGCTTGTTGAAATTTCAGTCGTGGCAGCAGAAGTTTAAGTTATTGTTAAGAAAGAGAAAGTAACAAGGATGTTATGATGGCTATTATGAACAATCAGTTATTGAAAGAATCCCTTAAAGAAACCTTTGGCTTTGATGACTTTCGTCAAGGGCAAGAGCAAACTATTGAGCAATTGCTTGCGGGTCATTCAAGCTTATCTATATTCCCGACAGGCTCAGGTAAGTCGTTATGTTACCAGTTAACGGCTTTACATTTACCTCACCTAACGCTGGTTGTCTCGCCGTTATTGGCCTTGATGAAAGATCAGTTACAATTTTTAGCAAGTCGTGGCATTGCCGCAGCGAGTATTGATTCCACCTTAAAAGGCAATCAAGTCCAAAAAATTATGAGCACTGTGCGCAGTGGCGACATTAGAATATTGATGGTCTCCGTTGAGCGCTTTAAAAATGAGCGTTTTAGGCAGTTTATTCAATCAGTATCCGTTTCAATGCTAGTGGTTGACGAAGCCCATTGCATTTCAGAGTGGGGCCATAATTTCAGACCTGACTATTTGAAATTACCAAGCTATCGCCAAGCATTGAATATCCCGCTAACTTTATTATTAACCGCGACGGCGACAAGAAAAGTAAAATTGGATATGGCAGAAAAATTTGCCATTAATGAACAGCATATTGTGCAAACGGGCTTTTACCGTAGTAATTTAGATTTGTCAGTAGTCCCTGTAGCCAGTGCTAACAAAAATACTTATTTGGCACAGCAAATCAAACAACTCCCATATTTTAAAAAAGGCTCAGGCATTGTTTATGTCACTTTACAACATAGCGCTGAGCAAGTGGCTGATTACTTACAAAAGGTAGGTATAAACGCCAGTGCTTATCATGCCGGTTTTAACAGTGATCGCCGTAACCAAATCCAAGCAGATTTTATGGCGAATAACATTCAAGTGATTGTCGCTACCATCGCTTTTGGTATGGGCATAGATAAAAGTGATATTCGCTTTGTATTTCATTATGACTTACCTAAATCCATTGAAAACTACTCGCAGGAAATTGGCCGAGCTGGGCGTGATGGCCAACTTTCACATTGTATTACGTTAGCAAATTTAGATGGTCTTAATACCGTTGAGAATTTTGTTTATGGTGATACGCCTGAGTTTAGCGGTATTGAATACGTGATAGAAAATATTAAGGCGGAATCAAACTTTGGTAAGTGGGAATTGCAATTACTACAACTTTCTAACGCTAGTAATATCAAACAACTACCATTAAAAACCTTATTAGTTCAGTTAGAGTTATACGGTGTTATTGAACCATTGTATGCTTATTTCGCGGACTTTAAAATAAAGCTTTTACAACCTGTTGAGCAAATACTTGCTGGTTTTAATGAGCAGAGGCAGAGCTTTTTAACGGCTATTTTTAACGCCACAGCCTTTAAAAAAGTGTGGGGTAGCCTAAATTTTGAAACTTTATTAGCAGATAAATCGATTGAGCGTAATCGAGTGATTGCCGCGTTAGAGTATTTGCAAGAGCAGCAGCTAATAGTGCTTGAAACTAAGCAAATGACTGAAGTGTTTAAAGTTCATACCACTGAGCTTAGTGATCCTGCATTGGCTAAAAACCTCTATGATTATTTTATTGATAAAGAAGAAAAAGAAATAAAACGTATTGCCTCTTTAGTACAATTTTTTCAATTAGATACTTGTTTAAGTGTTAATTTAGCGCGCTATTTTGATGATAATCATGTTCCAGACAACTGTGGTCATTGTAGCGTTTGCCGTGGAAAAATAGCCAAGCTTGAATATTCAAGCCAACCCTCTTGGCCTAGTGATGAAATGTTAGTGGCTAATGCTCAAGGGCTTAAGCAGCATTTAGCAAACAAGATAAGTGCCCCGTTAACTTTGGAAAGCTATTGTCGTTTTTTTGCAGGCATGACAGTGCCACTGTTTGGTCGCAATAAAGTCAGGCAGCTATCAGGTTTTGCCTCATGCGAACAGCAGCGTTATCAAGAAACTCGAGATAAATTAACCAAGCTGAAGCTCTTTAGTGTCATTAGTTAACGCCTTAGAGTCTCTAAGTAGTCAAAATCAGTAATAAATAGTGGTTTTCACATGATGATATTTTAACTATTTTACTAACTTGTTGTTTTTCTAGTTTTATTCATTTTGGAATGTTCTTTGCAATTTTTGCTTTGGCAGTATTTTAATGGCGGCGTTCCTAGCCATCATTTATTACACCGTGCCGACTTACCTGCTATTTCAAATTGGTGGGGTGTAGCAGTTTTACCAACACTCACTTGGTTGCTGTTGATGCGTATCAATAAACGAGCTCTTGAACAAAATCAGCAAGAAATCGACCAAGGTACTAAACAAAAAAGTGAAAAGTACCCGAGCAACATAGTGATAAGTTTTGTTGTTGCTTTGATTTATGGTGGGGTGATGTCTAGTTTTTTTGTTTTTGGAAAGCAAGAACTCACAGGGTTAATGTTTCAAGGCATATTCGTACTAGCACTATTTTTTAGTGTTATATCGTGAAGAGTTTGTGCTTGGTTTCATCCTCAGTATGAGCTTTGCTTGTGGTGCTATTTTACCAACAATATTTGCGTGTCTAATCGCCTTCGTGTCTGCAGTGCTATACCACTTCACTCGTTATATTTATTCAATGATAAGCACCCGACTGTTTAGAAGTAGACAGAGTTAATTTTATAGTTGTTCTTTTAATTGATTGTTGATTATTTTATAAATTTTCGCTTTTAAGTATCTGCTGTTAGAAAATGAACTTTGTATTTAACTAACGTTTGAAAGGTGAAATTATGGATAACAAAAAAATTGCTGCCAGCGCTATTTCTAGCATTTTGGCTTTAGGAATTTTTACCGCTACTTCTGTCAATGCCTTGCCCAATCAGCCTGCTGAATGGGAAAAATGTGCAGGTATTGCCAAAGCCGGAAAAAATGATTGTGGCGCGTTAAACGGCTCACACAATTGCGCGGGGCAGGCAAAAACAGATAATGATGATAACGAATGGGTTTATGTACCGAAAGGCACTTGCGATAAAATTACCGGTGGTGTGGTTAAAGCGGTAAAACCAGCCAAATAATCGTAAGTTAATGGTAAGTGATGATGCAGTTTCGTTGGACGCCTCATCATTTTTCATCAACATAGGAGTTTGCAGGAATGTCAGATATTAAAGGTGTTGGCTTAGGGTTAAGGTATAGACACTTTAAAGAATTTATTACCGACAAACCTTATGTGCCTTGGCTAGAGATACATTCGGAAAATTTCTTTAGCCAAGATAGCACCTCAGCCAAATATTTAGCACAAATTCGTCAGCACTATCCCATCTCCGCCCATTGTATTGGTTTATCTTTAGGCTCTGCGGCTAATGCATGTCCAATGCGAGCGCAACACTTACAAAATATTAAAGCGACAATTGATTGGTTACAACCTAGCTTAGTTTCGGATCATCTTTCTTGGAGTGCTTCAGATCAAGGGCATTACTTACCCGATCTATTGCAAAGGCAAATTTTAATTGAAAACCCGTCTAGTTATTTGAGTTATGTAAATTCACCCATCCCTGAGTGGGAGTTTCTGTCAGGGCTTGTTAAAAAAACAGGCTGTGCTTTGCTGCTTGATGTAAACAACATCCATGTTAGCGCCCACAATCATGGTTTTGATGCCCTCAAGTATTTAGCCAATATTCCAATAGCAGCGGTTAAAGAGATACATTTAGCCGGTTATAGTATTGATAAAATTGAAGGAAAAGATGTTTATATTGATACCCATGGTCATAGAGTTTACGACGGAGTTTGGCAGTTGTATGAAAAGGCAATAGAGCGTTTTGGCGTTGTACCCACCTTAATTGAATGGGATACCGACGTACCTGAGCTGGCGACTCTATTGGAGGAAAAACACAAAGCTGAAGCCATCATTTGTAAGGTGAAAAATATGGCCAAACTGACTATTCCTCAAACCAAAAATGAGCCGATTGCATCATGACAAAACTGGCTGAGCTACAAAGTGATTTTCTTCGTGATTGTTTATCTCCAAGACCTCATAGCAAAAATTTGTTATTGACTAAGGATATTGATACTAGTCAGATTGCTGCCTCAGGCCTAATGGGAATTTATCAAAACAGCGCTATAGCGAATATCATTGCTGTAATGAAGTTAACTTACCCGGTTATTGAGACGTTGGTGGGAGAAGATTTTTTTCGAGCTAGTTGCAAAAAGTATATTTTATCGCATTACCCTACAAGCGCTAACATGGATGATTACGGCGGAGAGTTTGCTGAATTTTTAGCAGGATTTGAGCCCGCTAAACAGCTAAAGTATTTAAACGATGTTGCCCAACTTGAGTGGTTGTTTCATTTAAGCTCGAGAGCGAATGATGCTAGTTCAACTGATTGGGCGCTATTATCAAACGTAGCGCCAGATGATGCTTTGCAAGTGAAATTGTTACTTGCTCCTTCCGTAAAACTTATCAGCTCTGCTTTTCCGTTGGATAAAATTTGGCAAATGAATCAAGAAAACTCCGTTGTAAATCAGGAGATAGATCTTAGTCACCATCATGGGCAGACTTGCTTAGTTATATTTAGACGCGGATTGAAAACGGAAATTATGACAGTTACAGTGGGCGAGTTCGCGTTGCTGTCATCATGTTCTAAGCAACAAAGCTTAACCAAGATCATTGAAGCTGCAACCTCAGCAGATAACACAATTTCAATTGATGAAACGATTAAAAAATTTATTGCATTAACTATCATTAGCGGTTTTAAAACCGCATAGCTTTAACCCAGTTGCTTTTTCTATTTCATTGCAGATAGTAAAACGGGGTTAGTGGTTTGTTGCAAGTACAGTGAAATTTCTTTGTGTGCTTGGCGAAATGGCTTATACAAATGAGACTTTAACGCCTTCTTTATTGGTTTACTATCAAGCTTTTTTAAAACGCAGAATAAGGCTAAGGCATAAACCGTTTCTAACTCAGGGAGTGCCGCTTGTCGGTTAAGGTTTCGGTTGTTACACGAGCCACAACCGCCTTTAAATTGATACGCAGTATTGGCAAAAATAACACCAAAGCCCATAAAACAAGCGACTAAATCAATGGTTAGCGCTAATACATCTTTGCCGCCGGGGGCGTTATAAGAAGACATTGCGCCATGTTGGTTTACTAAAATCCCTGCCTGATGTTGCACTAAATAGGCAATTAAATCTTGTGGTTGGTTAAGCTGGCTTGGGTGAAAAGCGATTTCTATCGAAGGCATTGAAGGCGCTACTTCTTTGCCCTCAACCTTAAAACTCACGTCACTTCTGGTTTGAGCACTAACATTGGCATATTCACCGCGCAGCCTTGATGTAAAAGATAACTGAGGCATTGTTCGTGGGGCAAAATTGTCAGCAGAAACAAGCGAAAATGGCCATGATGTCATACCCGTGTATTTAGTGGTATTGGTAAAGATCGTCTCTGTCATTTCCTCGACACTGCTTGAACTGCCCGGATAAAAGCTGTTATCAGGTAATATCAGCTCACTGTTCTCTTTAAAAAAGTCCCCATCAAGCTGATCAATACACCAAGCAAAGGTATCAAAAATCCATTCTCTGGATGCTTCATCAATGACACGTTTTGTTTTAAAAAAATTGGAAAGCATTAAGGTTAGCCTTTTATCTATTTTTTGTCTCGTTCTGAAATATGATTATACATTTTAGGCTGAAATATTATATACAAAAAAGCCTGTAACAGATGAGGTTACAGGCTTATAAAATAGAGATTCATTGGTTGTATTAAGCAATAATGAAATTAATGACTCGTTCCTCTCTCATAATTTATTTTGTTGTAAACGTTATACTTACCAGAGGGTTTTCTCATTGGCATACGCTTTACGATTTCCAATGTTTGTGCATCATAAACAATCAGTTCACCGTCCATATCCCAAACGCTGAGTAATGCGTATTTACCGTCTTTGGTAAACTCGACATGGGCGGCATTTTTGCCCGGTGCTGGCGCTAAGGTTTTCACTATCTCTAAGGTGCTTTTATCAATAACGTGTACTTTGTCGTTGTTCGGGCCAAAGAATACGTCAGTCCATGCGTAACGAGACTTGCTGTGGCTACGCATAAAGAAGCCGGGGCCTTCAGTTTTTATCTCTTTGATAATGTCCCAGTTTTCCATATCAATGACGGTAATTTTACCTTCTTTGATATTAGGTGAGGCAAATATTTCTTTACCTTGATAATTCCAAGTAATGCCAGAGCCTAAATGTGGCATGCCGGTTAGGCCGATAGAAGCGACTTTTTTTTTGGTATCTAAGTTAATCACTTGGCCATTGTGACTGTTTCGCGCCGTACCAATCAAATTGATGTAGTCAGGATCGAAGAAAAAGTCATTTAAGTAATCATCGGTGTTAATGCGGCGGACAGGAAATTGCTCGCTTTTTTTTGATAAGTCATGTTTCCAACCTTCGGCTTTAGCTTCAACTTTGTAGTCGTGCGCCCAGCCCTTAAATACTTCAACGCCACCTTTATCGCTATAAGGGATTTCCCAAACTTCTTTTACGTCTTTTAGGGCAACGATAAAGCTATGGCGTGGTGGTGCATTATAAACGGCACTTACCCGTGAGCTATTGCCATCACTGTCTATGGCATCAATAACTTTCAGTGGCGATAAGTCACTGGTATTGAGTATTACTACGTTGTTGGGTAGGTAATTACCGACAATCAAATATTGACCGTCATTTGAAATGGCGATATTACGGGTATTAATAGCCGCGCGAACTTCACTGACAGTTTTACGGTTATAAATATCGTATTTGCTGATCCAACCATCGCGCGAGGCAAAAAATACGAAGCGACCATCAGGTGTATATTTAGGACCGCCGTGTAAAGCAAAGCGAGTTTTAAAGCGATCTAAGCGCTCAAAGGTATCGCCATTTAATAAGGTAGCGCTGTGATCACCTAATTCAACGACAATAAATAAATTCATTAAATCAGCGTCAAACTGTGCTTCGTTTGGTAGCTTACTTTGGTCAAAATGCTGTACTTTAGAGGCGTTGATATCAGCTACAGTCCATATTAGCGATGCTTTTGACGGGGTATAAATATAATCAACTAAGCTGGCGATTTCAGCCTCATTCAATGTTTGATTAAAGGCTGGCATTTGTGTCGCTGCGCGGCCTTTATTGATCACCTTAATGGCTTTGTTCTTTCTAAACCGAGCAAGATTTTCAGGTAATAAAGCCGGACCCATCGCACCAAGGCGATCAACACCATGACAGCTTTGACAATGTTGCTTATAGAGCTTTTTAGCGGCGATATCGTCACTTTTTTTATTCGCAGTTGCGTGACTTGAGAAGCTTAATAATACGCCTAAAGAGAGCGCGAAATAAATAGTTTTGTTAATGGAAAAGAGTGGTTTCATGGCTTGACCCTGCTGCTGGTTCGTATGCTCTATTGGTGAACAATAGGGCTACGAGGTAACTACTTTTTATCTTGAGTGTCTTATGTTTTATGCCGTTTGGACTTCTTGTGCTTGAACATAGTCGTTAGCATCTAAAAAACCGGGTGTAGACAACTGTTGCTCTGTTAATTGATTAACGACATCGCCGATAACAATGAGGGTAGGTGGGGTAATATTATGTTTTTCAACCAGCTCAGCCAAATTACCTATGGTGCCGCGGTAGGTTTTTTGCTCTGGTTGGGTGCCTTTGCGAATTAATGCAGCGGGCGTATTAATATCTCGGCCATGCTCTACTAATTTTTCCGCAATTTTAGGCAGGGTGTTTATGCCCATGTAAAACACCACTGTTTGTGTTTCACAACTTAAGCTTGACCAAGGTAGGTTAAGTTGACCATTATTTTGGATGTGACCGGTAATAAAGGTACAACCTTGAGCTACACCACGGTGAGTAAGTGGAATGCCTGCATAGGTAGTACAACCAGAAGCCGCCGTAATACCCGGGCAAATATGACAACTTACGCCACGCTTAAGCATGTATTCTGCTTCTTCACCACCACGACCAAAAATGAACGGGTCACCACCTTTAAGGCGTAATACCTTCTTACCTAACTTGGCTTGCTCAACGAGTATTTGATTGATTTTATCTTGCGGTACGCAGTGTTTGGCTTGCTCTTTACCCACATAAAAACGTTCGCAGTCTTCAGGCAATAACGCCAGAATTTCTTCACTGACTAAGCGGTCGTAAATAGCAATTTCTGCTTGTTCGATAAAACGCATGGCACGAATGGTTAGTAATTCGGCATCACCCGGACCTGAGCCGACTAAGGCAACTTCACCCTTATGTAGGCAAGATTTCCCTTTTGATAAAATAGTGTTTGGCGTTGCCGTTGTTTTTGTTGTGTTCATGTTTTTGCTCTCTATTGCTTCAACTATGCTAGTGAAGTTCTGGTAGAAGTTTAATATATTAAACTTCTACCACAGGAATATTCGTCTCGTTACTTGTTGCATGTTTGCTGGTAGTAGCCAAGCCTATTTCATTATCATCAAGGTAACAGCCGGGATCTTCAGCCCAAGCATCGCCTGATTGTGCAAAAGCTCGGGTACGAGTATTGCCGCCACAAATGTTTAAATAGTCACAACTTGCACAGCGACCTTTAACAGGTCGTGGAGTTTCTCTAAAACCTAGCATTAGTGGGTCTTGGGTGTTTTTCCAAACATCAGAAAACTTTTCAGTTTTAACATTACCAATGGGGTGATTCCACCAATAGGTATCTGGGTGAATAGTGCCAGTATTATCAATGTTGGCAACGTTTACGCCGCTGGCATTACCGCCCCAGTTGATCAAACGCTGTTTTAAGTTTTCGATAGCTTCAGGATGACTTTCGCCAAATTTTTTCCTTGCCCAGTGTAGTAAAAAAGGACCATCAGCGTCATTATTGCCGGTGACAAAATCAGTCACTATGCCTTGATTAATATGTGACCAAGCACGCTCATACAATAATTCCATGGCGTCTTTAGTCATTTTGAACATAGCATCGTTCTCGGCGCTACGTTTACCACGACCAGAATAATTTAGGTGAGATAAGTAAAATTTATCGACTTGATTTTCTTCCATTAAATCTAGCATGGCAGGAATGTCGTTAAAGTTTTCTTTGGTTAAGCAAAGACGCATGCCGATTTTGATACCTGCTTCTTTACATAACTTAATGGCGTGCATTGACGTTTTAAAGCTGCCCTGTTGACGGCGAAATTCATCATGGAATTCTTCTAAGCCATCAATACTGATACCTACATATTGGTAATCAGCTGCTTTAATTTTTTCAATATTTGATTCGTCTATTAACGTGCCGTTGGTCGATAAGGCAACGTAAAAGCCTTTGGCTTTAGCATAGGCGGTAATTTCATAAATATCGGGGCGAAGTAATGGCTCACCACCCGATAAAATTAGCACAGGTACTTGTGCTACTTTTAAGTCATCAATGGTGGCTTTAATTTGCTCTGTGGTTAATTCGTCTTTGAAGTCGATATCTAATGAGGTTGAATAGCAATGCTTGCAACGTAAATTACAACGACGAATAAGGTTCCAAATCACTACCGGACCCAGCATTTTTCTCGCCGGCTTTACTGGTTTTAATGCAACCATGTCATCGTGTAGTGTGGTTAATAACTGTGAAATTCTAAACATAATACATACGCTCTCTCTAAGCTTACGTAGAATTATTTTTTCAGTCGCAAGCCAGTTTTTTTCAGTATTTGTGTGCTGGTTAACATATCATTACTTTTAGTGACCCTACCTTGACCTGAATCATGGTTGCGCGCTACTAAAACATCATTTAACAATTCTTTGATCTGGCTTCGGTACTTTTGAATTTCTTGCTGGTTTTTCCCATGCACCATGGCGAATAAGTTGTAATTCCAGTGGGGTAGGTGACGGGGTCTTTCATAGCAATGGCTAACAAAAGGCAGTTTGCCGACGCGCTGACCAAACTCTTGAATGCAGTCATCATCAACATCCCATACCGTCATGCCATTAAATTTATAGCCAATTTTATAATGATTGGGCACGGCAGCAATTCGGCGAATAATGCCGCGCTGTTGCAAGTCTCTGGTTAGGGTAAGTACTTGCTCAACACTAATATTAAGTTTTTCTGCGATGGCGTCATAGGGACGCTCGACAATGGGTAAGCCTTTTTGAGTGGCTAATATGTATTGTCTTTCTAATGGCGTTAATTCGTTAGACTGGCAGGTAGAGACCGACATAGAATTCCTCCAGTTTTGGGGTGTTAAGCACAGGTAGTTGGGTTTTTTCTTCAATAGCGCTGATCACTTGCTCTATTTCAGCTTGTGATTCGGTGCCAATGACAAACCACATATTAAAGTGATGATCACGGCGGTAATTATGGGCTATTTGCTCAAAGCTATTTACTTGCTCTGTCACTTGCTCAAAAATGTCTTCGGGAACAGCAAGGGCGGCTAAAGTAAAAGCGCCGCCAAGACAAGCAGCATCAAACATAGGGCCAAAACGGGTTAATATTTTACTTTCCCGTAAATCTTGCAAGTGGCTAATAATCTCTTGCTCATTAGTTTTTATGCCCTCATCGTTGAGGGTATTCGCAATTTCTGCAAAAGGTCGCTCACAAACCGGTAAGCCTTTTTGTAGCAAATTAATTAAAGCTTTATCTAGCGCTAATAATTCGCTAACTTTTGTGGTGGCTGCTTTATCCATGAGCGGCCTCATTTTTTACCGATAACCTTTTGCCCCTAAGGTAGCTTGCTCCTTTTTGTTTATAGGCTTTAAAACTAAAGAGAATATCTTTTTCTATCTTGGTTAAAGATAGCTGCTCGGATATCTCTTTAATTTGTTGTAATACCAGTTCTTTATCTGTGCCATGGATCATGCAAAATAAATTATAGGGCCAGTCTAGTCCTCGGCGAGGACGACGGTAGCATAACGATACTTCGGGACGCTTGGAAAGTTTAGTCGCGACAACATCAACCTGTTCGCTGTTAATGTTCCACACCACCATAGCATTGGCATTAAAGCCAAGTTTTCGATGTTTGACCACTAAACCAAAGCGACGAATCAAGCCTGTTTGTTGCCAATTAGTAATTTGAGCAAGCACTTGTTGCTCTGTGACATTAATCGCTTGGGCTATTTTTTCATAAGGCTGTAATAAGTTTGGCAGGCCGGCTTCAATTAATTTTCTCAGTTGAGATTTTTGTATCTCTGTGAGTTCTGATTCACTGCTAGTACTTACAGGATGTGCATTATTAACTATTGGACTTGCGTTACCGGTAATATTGATAGCAAAAGCTAAATCTAAATGATATGACGCTTCCATAGGTAAGACTAAAACTGGTAAGCCAGTCAGCAACTCTATACGGGTGAGAGTATTGTTAAGGGCGACGGGATCGCTGGCGGTAACCACAAACCAGAGGTTGTAGTTGGTTTTATCAAAATGAGAGCTACGGGCATAGTTATGATTAACTTGCTCAAACTGATTAACAATGCTGGCAATCTTATCAAGGTTTTCTTCATCAACCGCTAAAGACGCTAAAGTACTTGCTCCTGCTTTTTTATGATCAAAGACAGGTCCAATACGTGAGGTTACCCCTAAATAATCTAAATCTGATAGGGCGGTGAATACTGCTTGCTCGCTTAGCTCACCATGATTGCACTTAAGCTTTTGTGCGATAGCAAGATAAGGACGACTAGATAAAGGAAAGCCCTTTTGAAAGTTATTAATGATATCTTGCTGTAGCTGGGTAAGTTTGCTATTTGTATCTTTACTTAGTGTGTGTTGTGTTGTTGCCATGACTATAGCCCTATTTGATGAGCGCGATTAGTGAAGAAGATACCACTGGGACTCTTTGACTTTAAGGTTTTCAACAAGCTTTGTGTTTGGGTATCATATATTTGAATTTCATTGCTATCACGTACTGACATCCAAACGTGCTCGCCTCGGGGAGTAAACTCCATATGCAAGACAGCAGGCCCAGGCGTTAGTGTTTTAACCAACTCAAACGTTTCAGTGCTAAACACTTGGATGGTATTGTTATCAGGGTAGGCAAAGTTAACCCAAATTTGTCTATTATCAGGCTGTGCCATCACAAAAATTGGTTGGCTATGGGTCGGAATTTCCGCCACTTGCTGCCATGTTTTTGTGCTAATCACTAAGACTTTGTGCTGACCAACGGCAGGAACAAAGGCATGATCCCCCGCTATTGCCCAACCTTCAAGGTGTGGCATTTTATAAACCGGAAGCTTTTGCTCGCCTTTACCATAATCTTTTAAAATACGGGTTACGCCTTTTTCAAGGTGCCATAAGTCCAGTAATACCATGCCATCTTCACCAAACAAACCAGCAATGTAATAACGGCCATCGCCACTGATCAAGGCGTCATAAGGAAATAAACCAATATCTTTATATTTGGTAATGGCAACTTCTTCACCTGAAAAATCTGCTACCCATGTTTCATGGCTATCGAATAAGCTAAAAACAAACTTGTTGTCTGGAGCATCTACTAAGCCGACTACTTTGGAGCGATAAGGTTGACCATTTTTAGTCAGTCCTTTCTCTGGCACTATGGTGGCGTCGATGTTGGCAACTAATTCTAACGTTTCACTGTTAAATACTTTAACGCCACCGGGAGTGTAGTTAGATACGGCTACTAGTTTACCATCTTGGCTAATGGCACCACCAATACTGTTACCGGACTGCATAACACGCTTAGTGATTTTATCCTTAAGAAGATCAACCTTAGTTAAGCCGCCATCACGACCAAAAACATAGGCGAAACGTTGATCGCGAGAATAGACAATTGAAGCATGTGATAAGTCTCCAAGGCCATCAATTTCGCTGACAACGACTTGATCGCTATGATCAACAATTTGCACTTGCCCTGTGGCGCGTTCAATAATTACGCCCATGTCGCCAGTCGCACGTAACTCAGCCTGAGCGCTATCTGCTTGCTCTGTGGTAGCGCAAGCATTTAACAGGGTGCTAATTAAGGCAATACAAGCCAGTTGAAAGAATTTCTTTTTCATGTGATATCCCTTGTTATTCCTTAGTGCTATGTTTGTCGTTACTAGGCGTGTACTTGGTAATATTGCCTTGCTTTAATTGCTCGGCTATCCATAAGGCTTCTTGCTCGGTGAGTAATGTTTTCCATGGCGGCATAGCGGTTCCTGCTCGGCCATATAAAATAGTGTTTTGAATAAATAAAATAGGTTTATCTTGCAGGTTTTCCAGCAACAGAGCAGGGCCTAAACCACCTTTTAATGTCATGCCGTGACATGAACCACAATCTTGTTTGACGATATGGGTAAGCTCTGCCTGTCGTGAGTGTCTGAGTGCTTTGCTCTCGGCATAGCTCAGACTTGGCAGTGTTAAAAGGCTTGTCAGTAATGCTAGGCAGTATGTCTTTTTCATTTTTGGTGAGCTCATAGTAACTATCCAAACACCGTTTTGATTAAAAAGGAGTTTACACACTAGTTAGATAATCTTTGTTGCCCAAGATCATGCTTTTGAAAACAAAGCCGCTGGTTTATTGATTTAAATCAGCAAACATTTAAATGGTTAAATATTGACCGTTATTGATGGCGCTAAGTTTAATTGTTTGCAGCGAAGGTTTAGAAAGTGCCGCGTGAGCAATTTAAAATAATGCTACTAAACTGAAGTATGCACCTGTACAAGTCGTATAAATATATAAGCTGTTATTTTGCATTTATTGTGTATAAGTAAGAGCAAAATGCTTTATATCATTTAACAAGGCTAACTTTTTCTAAACGGATTAAATTATGAAGAAAGTCGCAATTATTCAAGAAGCGCCGTGCGTTCTTGATAAAGAAGCTACGATTAAAAAAGCGGTAGAAATCATTAACTCTGTATCAGAGCAAGGAGTAGAGCTTATTGTGTTTCCTGAGGCATTTATTCCAGGCTACCCTGCTTGGATATGGCGATTGACGCCAGGCGGAGACTGGAGTCTGTGTGAAGAGTTACATGTTCGACTACTTAATAATGCCATTGATCTATCATCTGATGATCTTCTACCCATGAAAAAAGCAGCAAAAGATAAAGGTGTTACTGTCGTTTGTGGCATTAATGAACGTGACAATGCTAATAGCCATGCCACTATTTATAATTCAGTGATAACCATTGATACTCAGGGTCAAGTTATTAACCATCACCGCAAACTGATGCCAACAAATCCAGAGCGTATGGTTTGGGGATTTGGAGATGGACACGGTTTGAATGTTGTTGATACTCCGGTTGGGAAAGTTGGCAGTTTAATATGTTGGGAAAACTATATGCCTTTAGCAAGGTATGCACTCTATGCACAAGGAGTAGAAATATATATTGCTCCCACCTATGATAGTGGTGATGCTTGGATTGGTACTATGCAGCACATTGCTAGAGAAGGAAAATGTTGGGTGTTATGCTGTGGCGTTGCGTTAGAAAGAAAGGATTTACCGGCAGACTCTCCTGATTTGGATAGGCTTTATCCAGGACAGGAAGATTGGATTAACCCAGGCGACTCGCTAATTGTATCACCCAGCGGTGAAATAGTATCTGGCCCATTATCTAAAGAAAAAGGGCATATTATTTTAGATATAGAGGTCGAAAAATCGTCCAGTTCAAAACGTGCTTTAGATGTTGCCGGACACTATTCAAGGCCAGATGTTTTTACTCTACATGTCGATAAATCCCGACAATCGCTAATTAGCTTTACCTGTAAAAGCTAATACTATTTCAAAAAAAGCAGTAAGCTCATTCTATTGCAGCTTGGTATAAAGTCTGACGGCATTTAATCAGTACAGTTCAAGGGGAAATTGACTAATATTTTCCTTGCGTATTAGTGAACATCACGTTCATTTAAATATTGGCTGTATTCTTTGTCAGTGCCATTGATATGATTGATTAACCAAACCGTTAAAAATTCACTGATTTCTTTAAGGGCCTCGTGACCTTTTTCCTCATATAAATCAACAAATTTTTTCACTTGTTCAATCATTTCTTTGTGTTTAGCTTGGTGAGCGACTAAATCAGGAAAATCATTTTCCTGCATCATTCTTTCTTCTCGATTGAAGTGGTAAATGGTGTAATTGACCAACTCATCTAAAGCTTCCTTTTCAAATTCCTCACTCATGGCGTGATCATAGGCGACAGTAAACTGATTTAACAAATTGATTAGTTTTTTATGATCTTGATCGATATGAGTTATCCCTACGCTATATTCCTCTTTCCATTTGATAGTATTTGACGGCTCAGTTTTCTTGTAAAAAACAGGGGTGAGTAATAAAGCAGCAATTAGCAACCATGAAATAGGGTTAGAAAAACTGGATAAAAAGCCAAGAAATATTACCACAATTGCTAAGGCAATTATTGCGGCGTAGATAAAAGATTTACAGCGACTGTTCATAGTCTTCCTTCTCAGTATAACGTAATAAACCCTTAAATATAATAGGGTTAAACAAATGCAATTGATTATTAATTATTAATTTTTTTCTAACTAATTAAAGTAAATGTCAGTCTGTTTATTGACCTTGATCAACTTATAGATGCCATAAAGCGATAGAACTAAAAAAAGTTGATCTGAATCACATAACTATAGCTCAAATAGGCAGATAGTTACATTTAGAAACATTTAGTGCCGGTAATTTTAACTGAATAACTTAGGTACAAACAAGCAAACACGTAAATAAAATAATATCTGGAGAGTAACCGATGAAAAACATTAAACATAGTCTTTCAGCACTTGGTTTAGCTATAGGCATGGCAGCTGGTGGCATGAGTATGTCAGTATCAGCTGCAGCACCAACGTTATCTGAAGCTGATTTTGAAAAAGCACAATTACATTATTTCCAGCGTTGTGCTGGTTGTCACGGTGTATTGCGTAAAGGTGCAACAGGTAAAAACCTTGAGCCGAAAAATATGCTTAAAAAAGGCCAAAAACGTCTAGAGAAAATTATTTCTTTAGGTACTGAAGGCGGCATGAACAACTTTGATGATTTATTCAGCAAAAAAGAAATTGCTAACTTAGCAACCTTCATCCAAATGACTCCTCCAGTGCCACCTGAAATGTCTTTAGAGCAAATGCGTTCTCACACTAAAGAGTTTGTTGCGCCAAAAGATTACCCTACTAAGCCATTACACGGTTTAAACTGGAAAAACTTCTTTGTAGTAATCGAACGTGATGCAGGTACTGCAGCAATTGTTGATGGCGATACTAAGAAAGTTGTAGCTCATATTGATACAGGTTACGCGGTACACGTAATTAAAGGTACAGAGCATCATAAGAAAGATCACGCCAAAGATGTTGGTCGTTTCTGGTACACCATTGGTCGTGACGGTAAAGTTAACAAAATCGATTTATGGCAAAAACCTGAAAAAATGTTAGTTGCTGAAACTAAAATGGCATATGACGCACGTGATATCGCAGTTTCTGGTGACGGTAAATACGTAATTGCTGGTGGTTACTGGCCTGCGCATTTCGTTATTATGGACGCAGTTACATTAAACCCACTTAAAGTTATTTCAACACGTGGTTATAACACTAAAGGCGAATTCATCAACGAAGCACGTGTAGCGGCTATCTACACTGCACCAAATGAGTCAGCTTTCATCGTTGCTGTTAAAGAAACAGGTAAGATGTTACAGGTTGACTACTCTGACTTAGACAACTTAACAATTACAGCAATTGAGTCTGCTGAATTCTTACATGATGGTTTCTTCGACCCTTCAGGTCGTTACTTCCAAATCGCTGCTAATGCATCAAACAAAATGGTTATTGTTGATACTAAAGATGGCCAATTAGAAGCAATGATTGATGTTGACTCATTACCACATCCTGGTCCTGGTGCTAACTGGATTGATAAAAAATGTGGTCCTGTTGGCGGCACAACTCACTTAGGTACAGGTCTTGTTTCTGTATGGGGTAATGATCCAATCAACCACCCTAAAGAAGCTTGGAAACTATGTTATGAAGTTGAAACTGATGGTGCTGGTGCATTCATCCGTACTCATGAAACTTCACAATATGTTTGGGCTGATCAGCTGAAGCACCCTGAGCCAGAAGTACAACAATCAGTACAAGTTATTGATAAAGATACTCACGAAATCGTTAAAACTATCCGTGTAACTACAGAGCCTGGTAAAGCGGCACTTCACATGGAATTCAACGATGATGGTACTGAAGTTTGGGTTTCTGTTTGGAACCGTAAAGACGCTAAGAACCCAACAGGTGAAATCGTTGTATATGATGCCAAAACTCTTAAAGAGTTACACCGCATTAAAGGTTTAACTACACCAACTGGTAAGTTCAACGTTTATAACCGTATGAACCACAAAACATAGATTCTATTAATTAGAATTTAAATAAAAGGGCATGGCTCGTGTCATGCCCTTTTTATTATCTAGCGAAAAGTATATTTAAGCGTATTAACCACTGAGAGCTAATTATGGCTAATAACACATTTACAAATCCGAGTTTCTGGTCAAGACGACTAATACTTGGTACAACCGTTTCCGGTGCCGTCATCTTTTTTATTGTTGGTATTATCTTTTGGGGTGGCTTCAATACGGCAATGGAAGCAACAAACACCACTGAATTTTGTATTGGCTGTCATGAAATGGAAGCTAATGTTTATCAAGAGTACACGCCAACTATTCATTACTCTAACCGTACTGGTGTAAGAGCAGGTTGCCCTGATTGTCATGTTCCACGTCCTTGGATTCACAAAGTGGTACGTAAAATCAAAGCATCTCGTGAAGTATACTTTTGGTTAACGGGCAAAATTGATACCAAAGAAAAATTTGAAGAACATCGTTTTGAACTCGCGCAAAATGTTTGGAATGATATGAAGACAACCGATTCAAGAGAGTGTCGTAACTGTCATAACTTTGAATCAATGAACCCTGAATTTCAAAAACCTCGTGCGCGTAAACAGCATTTAAATGCTTTTGAAACAGGGCAAACCTGTATTGATTGTCATAAAGGAATTGCTCATCATAATGTACGCGATAAACTTTCTGATGAACAACTTGAAGCGATTGAAGCGCCAAACCCAGCTTATATTCGTGAAGTTCCACAAGCTTATAAAGATGGTTTGGCACGTGTTGAAGCAAAAGAAGCAGCAGCAGCTGCTAAAGTGAAAGCTGAGAAAGTTGCTGAAAAAGCGAAAGTTGAAGAGAAAATTGCCGCCGCTGTAGCCAATGCAGGTGGTTCAGATAAAGCGACGTCTTCTGCTAAGCCTACCGATAGTGCTACAACCAGCAGTATTAATGTTGATTGGTCAAAAGCTAAATCAACTGATATTGGTGTATTCTATCCTGGTACAGCATCAATTGAGTGGATCTTAGGTCGAAGACATGGCGGAAAACGCGCCTTTACCAAAGGTGACCGTTGTACTGAATGTCATGGTGAAGAAATCGCTGATATTGGTAATAACATTGTTTCAGGTGAAAGTGAAAAAGACTTAGAACCAAATGTTATACCAGGTAAGCGTGGTAGCTTTGATGTCACTATTGATGCAACCCATGATAATGAAAACTTATACTTACGCTTTAGTTGGGCTGATGGAGAGCATGCACCTGTACCATTTGTAGATGGTGGCAAAATGGATCCAGAAAACCCAATGAAACTAGCCTTTATGCTTGCTACCGATGATGCTGAATATGCTGATAGAGCAGGTTGTTGGGGTACTTGTCATGCTGACGCTAATAGTATGCCATTTGCACCAGAAGCGGCTGCACTTAAAGGTAGTGACTTAGCGAAACGCTTAAAATTCGATACTGGCACAGGTATGGGCGTGACTAAGTATGTGAAAGAGTCTCGTACTAAGCTTGAGATTAAAGGTCGTCGTGGTAAAGCATTAGGTGGCTGGGATAAGCTTAAAGGCGAAGATGAGATCAAAGCGGCACAAGACGCTAATCAGTATATGGATTTAGTTCGCTATAAATCAGGGACTCAACAAGTTGAAGACGGTCAAATCTTAGCTTCTCGTGACATGCACCGTGGACAAGGCGCAGAAGTTGAAGCTTCACTGAAAAATGGTACTTGGTCTGTTGTAGTTAAGCGTAAGCTTAAATCAGACAAAGCTGGCGATGTAAGCATTGGGGCAGGCAAAGTATATAACTTTGGTTTTGCAATTCATGATGATTACTCAAGTGCTCGCTATCACCACGTATCATTTGGTTATAAACTTGCCTTAGATAATGATGAAGCAGAAGTGAATGCTGTAGCTCAATAGTACAAATAGTCATAAGAGCAAAAGTTGCAAGTGTTGAATGCTAAAGTTCGGCACTGAATACTTATCACAAAAAAAGGCGCCTTGATTTGTTAACTCAGATCAAGGCGCTTTTCGTTTTCTGTGTTATCATTCTTGGCAATTTTTACGTTAACTGAATACAAAGACATGAAAACATTTAAAGAATTACTTGAACTAACAAATCAACAAGAACAACCGCAACGTTTGATGTTTTTGTTTGCTAATGCAGAATCTAAAAACCCTAAAAAGAGCAAGAAACATCAACAAGGTACTATCTCACCAGTTATGTGTGTTGATAAATTGCCTGAAGAGTTAACAACGTTTGCCGCGCTTAAACAAGAAGCTGATTCGATTGAAAAAAATTGGAACTTTGTTTTTATTGCTAGTCTTAGCGGTGAAAATGGCATGACGCCAAGCCAAGATGATGCCGAACCTTTCTTAAACAAAATGGCTAACGATGTGCAAACAGGTAATAATGTTGGCCGTTATGTTATTTATGATCGAGATGAAAATCCGATAGAGCTAGAACCTAATAGCTAGAAATCGCTATGAAACCCAACATATCTATCGCGATGCAAATTTTGATCAAGCAAATTCAAACGGCGCTGCCGTTTGATAAGAGCGAGCATGAAATTTGTGAAGGTAAATGTGTTGGCTGCCCAAAAAAGATGCTGGAATATATGGGCAGTGAGTTAGATCATTATCAATGCCAGCTTAACAATGACGAAAATCCTACCTTAGGTGAACTGAGTGATTTAGCAAGAGTTGCTAAAAAAGTTCATCGAAATATGGCAAGAAATAATTTAGTGTAGATGGAAATTCTATAAGTTTTAAAGGCTTATCGCATTCTTATAGCGCTTATGTAGAATCTCTACTCGCTCAACATACACTTGTGTTTCTGCAAAAGGGGGGATACCAGCATACTTTTTTACCGCTCCCTCACCAGCATTATAAGCCGCAGTCACTAAACGTTTATCACCTTGATACTTTTTGAGTAATGTGGATAAATGCTTCACGCCACCATTAATATTTTGCCTAGCAATAAAAGCATTATTAACACCAAGCGCTTTGGCCGTGTCTGGCATAAGCTGCATCAACCCCTGCGCGCCTTGTTTTGATATGGCATTAACATCAAAATGAGACTCTGCATGGATAATGGCACGAATGAAAGCAGGCTCAACATTATGACGTTGTGCTGCGACTACAATATATTGTCGATACTGGCTTAAATACAATTTAGCATTATGCCAATCAATGTGGGAATTCAATTGGCAAGCATAACAACCCACTTTTATTTCTTCAAAATCAGCATTTAATGGCTCAATATCAGAAAAAGAAACCACGCCATTAGCAGACTTATATTTATAAACTCGCGTTTCTTGGCTGAATACGCTGGTGGAAACAAATAAAAGTGTCATTGTCACTAACAAAAATACTCTTGGTAAAGAAATAGCCATAGCCAGTGCAAATTCCTTGCTAAAAAAATTGTTATTTAACTACAACATAGCGCTTTGGATTTTTTTTGTCTAAGAATTCTTTTTCTTTTATAAAAAGCTTATTCGTTTTTGGAATAAAAAATCGTCATCCATTCTTTTTGGTTTGCAATAAGATTGTCTATTATTGCACTATAAATTGTTATAGGTGAACATTCTTATGCCGCAAAAGCAGCTATCTTTACAGCAGAATTCAAATACCGTATCAAGTTCGCTTGATGCTAATCAGCTAACTTTGCTACAGCAAGCAACGTCTAGTTATTCATCGTTGCAGCTTGCTTGGGCAAGTGGCTACTTAGCAGCAAAAAGTGAGCAAGGGGAAACGACGCAAGTTAATGTTGCTCCAGCCGCTGCTCCAGCAAAAGTATTAACCATACTGTATGCCTCGCAAACGGGTAATGCGAAAGGTGTTGCCAGCCAAGTTGAGCAAAGTGCTGATGCTGCGGGTATTAATGTGAAATTAATCAACATTAGTGATTACAAAGCAAAAGCATTAAAAAATGAGACTCATATTTTAATCATTGCCAGTACTAATGGTGAGGGTGAGCCGCCAGATGATGCTATTGAGTTTCACGAGTTTTTATTAGGTAAAAAAGCCCCGAAACTACCTAACCTTAACTATAGTGTACTTGCGCTTGGTGATAGTAGTTACGAATTTTTCTGTCAAACCGGTAAAGACTTTGACGAGCGTTTGCAAGCACTTGGCGCCAAGCAAGTTATGCCACGTGTTGATTGTGATGTTGATTATGATAGTGACAGCGAAAGCTGGAAGCTGAGCATTATTGAAAGTTTAAAAGAGGAATTGACACAAGCTGACGTGGCTTTAGCCCCTGTTATCGATTTACCTGTGGCAGCTGCTAGTCAGTACAATAAACAAAATCCGCTGAGTGCTGAGTTTATTTTAAGCCAAAAAATTACCGGCCGTGATTCTGCTAAAGACGTACGCCATATTGAAATTGACTTAGGTGAGTCAGGGTTAACTTATCAAGCAGGTGATGCCCTAGGTGTTTACTTTGATAATGATAGCCTTTTGGTGGTTGAGTTGTTAGCAGCACTAAACTTTACCGGTGATGAGCAAGTCAGTTTAAAAATCGATGGTGATCATCAGAGCTTAACATTGAAATATGCCTTAACGAGTCAATTAGAGATCACGCAAACAGCGCCTGCTTTTATAGAGTTTTGGGCTAAACAAAGTGGTGATGAAAAACTACTTGCTATAGCGTCAGATAAAAATACTGCTAGAGAGTTTTCAGCTAATCATCAAATTGTTGATGTTGTTAGTCTAGCTTCTGCAGAACTGGAAGCGCAAACCTTTGTTGACGCATTACGTAAAGTTACTCCACGACTTTATTCTATTGCCTCAGCACAAGCAGAGGTTGAAGAAGAAGTACACTTAACGGTTGGCTTGGTAAGTTATGAAAATAACGGTCACTCACGTTTTGGTGGTGCATCTCACTTTTTAGCAAACCGTTTAGAAGAAGGCCAAGAAGTACGTATTTTTGTTGAGCACAATGATAACTTCCGTTTGCCTAGTGATAATGACACCCCGGTAATTATGATTGGTCCTGGTACTGGTGTAGCGCCATTTAGAGCCTTTTTGCAACAGCGTGAAGCCGATGGAGCAAGTGGTGATAACTGGATGTTTTTTGGCGATCAAACTTTTACCCAAGACTTTTTATACCAAGTTGAATGGCAGAACTATTTGAAATCAGGTTTGCTAACCCGCATGGATGTGGCTTTCTCTCGTGATCAAGCTGAAAAAGTTTATGTTCAAGACAGGCTGAAAGAACAAGCCGAAGACGTATTTGCATGGCTTGAGCGTGGCGCACATGTATATATTTGTGGCGACATGAGTCGCATGGCGAAAGATGTAGAAACAACACTATTAGACATTATTAGTGAGCAAGGCAAATTAAGCTTGGATCAAGCTGAACAATATTTAAAAGATTTACGTAGTAATAAACGTTACCAGAAGGATGTTTACTAATGACAACTGAATTAATTGTAAAAGGTAAGTTATCTGATAACGAACGCCTTAAAAGCGAAAGTAACTTCCTACGCGGTACTATTACAGAAGATTTAGGTGATAGAATAACCGGTGGTTTTACCAGTGATAACTTTCAGTTGATTCGTGTTCATGGCATGTATCAGCAAGACGATAGAGATATTCGTACTGAACGTCAAAAGCAAAAACTCGAACCATTACATAATGTTATGTTAAGGGCTCGTTTGCCTGGCGGTATTATTAAGCCTGAGCAATGGTTAGCTGTAGATAAATTTGCTGAGGAATATACTTCTTATGGCAGCATTCGTTTAACTAACCGACAAACGTTCCAGTATCACGGCGTATTAAAGCCAAATATTAAAAAGATGCACCAAACACTGCATAGTGTTGGTCTTGATTCTTTAGGTACAGCTGGCGATGTAAACCGAAATGTTTTATGTACTCCTAACCCTGTTGAATCAGAATTGCATCAAGAAGCTTACCACTGGGCTAAAAAAATTAGCGAACACTTAATGCCGCAAACCAATGCTTATGCTGAGATTTGGTTAGACGCAGAAAAAATTGAATCAACTAACGAAGAGCCAATTTTAGGAAGTAGCTATTTACCACGTAAATTCAAAACAACGGTAGTTATTCCACCGCAAAATGATATTGATTTACATGCTAATGACTTGAATTTTGTTGCCATTAGTGAAAATGGTAAGTTATCTGGCTTTAATGTATTGGTTGGTGGTGGCCTAGCCATGACTCATGGCGATAAAGCAACATATCCTCGCTGTGCCGATGACTTTGGTTTTATCGCGGTTGAAAATATTTTAGCTGTGGCAGAAGCTGTAGTGAGAACCCAAGGTGAATGGGGTAACCGAGTTGACCGTAAAAATGCTAAAACAAAATATACCTTAGACCGAGTAGGTATTGATGTTTTTAAGGCTGAAGTAGAAAAACGTGCAGGCGTAAGTTTTGGTGAATCTCGTCCATATGAGTTTACTGATCGTGGCGACCGCTATGGTTGGGTTAAAGGCATTGATAATAAGCATCATTTAACTCTATTCATTGAAAATGGACGTATTTTAGATTTTGTAGGCAAACCTTTAAAAACAGGTCTAGCAGAAATCGCTAAAATTCATCAAGGTGATTTCCGTATTACGGCTAACCAGAACTTAATTATTGCGGGTGTAGCTGAAGCAGATAAAGCACAGATTGAAAAAATTGCCCGTGAACACGGTTTAATTAACGATGGTGTTTCTAATCAGCGTAAAAGCTCTATGGCCTGTGTGGCATTTCCAACTTGCCCACTAGCTATGGCAGAAGCAGAGCGTTATTTACCTGGATTAGTTGATGATGTTGAAGGTATTCTAGCTAAAAATGGTTTAGTGGATGACGCAATTATATTACGTATAACGGGTTGTCCAAATGGCTGTGGACGAGCAATGTTGGCAGAAATAGGTTTAGTGGGTAAAGGTCCTGGTAAATATAATATGCACCTAGGGGGTAACTTAGGGGGCACGCGTGTACCTAAACTTTATAAAGAAAACCTTAATGAGCAAGATGTTTTAACTGAAATTGACCATTTGAGTGCTCGTTGGGCTGCTGATCGAAATCAAGGTGAAGCTTTTGGTGATTTTGCTATTCGTACAGGTATTGTCAGTGAAGTGAAGATAAGTGTTAGGGATTTTCATGATGACTAGTTCACTCATTTCGACTAAACCTGAAGTGGCGATACAGTTGTCAACTAGCAAAGAGCTTAGTGCTAGTAAAGTCAGTAATCGCTTCCCTGCTTCTTTGCCTAAACCTTGGCTAGAGCAATGGAATGAAGATTTAGAAAAACAATCGCCACTTAGCCGTATAGAATGGACAATGGAAAATTTGCCCAGCCAGTTTGTGCTATCATCAAGCTTTGGTATTCAGTCAGCCGTAATGCTACATATGATGACACAGGTAGATGCAAATATTCCTGTGCTACTCACTGATACAGGACACTTGTTTCCGGAAACTTATCAGTTTATTGAGCAAATGGCAGAGCGTTTAAAATTAAATTTACACGTTTTCAGCGCCGTAGAAAGTGCCGCATGGCAATTGGCAAAATATGGTGAGCAATGGGCACAAGATGACGATGCATTAAAGCAATATAATCGAAAAAATAAAGTAGAACCATTAGAGCGCGGTTTATCTGAGCTAAACTGCGGTACTTGGTTCTCAGGTGTACGTCGTCAGCAATCTGATCATCGTCAAGGTTTATCGGTTGTCAGTATTTTACGTGGTCGTTTTAAAGTACACCCGATTATTGATTGGAGTAATAAGGATGTACACCAGTATCTCACTAAGCATGATCTACCCTACCACCCCCTATGGGAGCAGGGGTATGTGTCAGTTGGTGATGTTCACAGTACACGACCGTTAACTTTGGGTATGGATGAAAGTGAAACTCGCTTTGGTCCAGGACAAAGAGAATGTGGTCTACACACTGATGGTGACGGAATTTAATATCAGTTTCGAGCATACAGTTATGTAGTTAAATTGCTAATAGCACCTTAGCTGCGTAACACGAAAATTTCATAGCTGGAAACTAAATTTATTCGCTACTTGCTATCTCAAAATGATGACTCAATTGCTGCTTTAAATGACTCATAAAGTCATCGTTAGCTTTATCCCCAATGAGGTTGGCGAGTTCCACGCCAATGGCAGTAAATTTATAAAATTGCAGGCTGATATTGGCTTTTTTACTGGTTAATTTTAGTGGTAAACCATTGTAGCTAAAGTTAATCAATTCATTGTTAGCCATAATGCCAGATTCACTTTCCTGTATAAAAATCAAATGGTTGTCAGCCAATGACAATAAATCGGCATAATTTAAGCCAAATTGACTTAAACTAATATATTGCTGCCGCTCTTTGCTAAAAAAATTTAGTAAGCCCGGTTGTTGGTAACATCCTGAAATAAGGCGTATGTTTTTTTTCGTTTTATCCTTAACCGCTAAAGAACAAGCTTTAGCTAGCAGCTTTGCATCAGCAATACTCATATCTCGAAAGACTTTTAATGCTTTTAGGGAATATGTATTAGGGCGAGCTAGCTCGCCCGCCAAAATTTTAGCCCACAAATCTTGCATGGTATTATTGCTAACATCTTCTGCCAAAGTGATGAAACGGTTAAACCAGTCTAAATCTGTTCTTTTATCAATGCTTTTACTGCCACAAAAGTGGTAAGTTTTCTCCATAATAGTTTCAATGTTTTTTTGTTTGCGCAGGCTGGATAAACGAGCACGTTTTCTGCAGCGATCCTCGATGGGCATTTTCTGCTCAATAGGCTGTATAGCGGCTTCAAGACCAAACTGTTGAGTAATATTGAAAAATTGTTTGTGGGCAGGTGATTCAGTAGGCTTTTTTTTAGCCTCTTGAACTGTGATTTCTAGATCGCCTTCCCGAGCAATATTTTCATCGACTATGACAACGGATGTTTTATCAGATTTCGTCATAATATCTCATATCCGAGTTATGCATTATCGTTTTTTTTACGATTTTTGCGACTATTGATAAAATTTATTGTATTAAATTATTGAATATTTTCAAAGTGACTTTTATTATGTGGAAAAATGAGGTAAAAAATTAGCTATAGAGTATAGTTAAGTTATAGTTATAAAATGAGTATTAAAATCAAATTTAGTTAGCCACAAGTTGTGCGTTTGCGGTACAACTGAAAAGGATTAATTTCCTGAGGACAGTATGCAAGTATCAGAAAACCCTAATGATGACTTCCTATTTATCGATGATAGCGATGAAAATGAAGTTTTAGATGGTGATGGCAAGAAAGCATGGCAAATCTTAATTGTTGATGATGACCCTGAAATTCACTCTGTCACCCAGTTAGCTCTGTCTCATTTAGTCGTTTTAGGCCATCGTTTAGAATATCTACATGCCTACTCAGGCCAAGATGCATGCACATTAATAGAGCAAAACCCTGATGTTGTTTTAGTACTGCTTGATGTTGTTATGGAAACAGATGATGCAGGCTTAAATGTCGTTAAGCATATTCGTAAAAAACTACATCGACAAGATATCCGTATTGTTTTACGTACAGGTCAACCTGGTTACGCACCAGAAGAAAGCGTTATCAAAGAATATGATATTAATGATTACAAAACTAAAACTGAACTGACACGCCGCAAGCTAGTCACTACTGTTTATGCCGCAATCCGCTCTTACCAACAAATTGCTACTGTTACAGAGAACCGAAAAGGTTTAGAAAAAATTGTCTCCGGCTCAGCTAATTTGTTAGAGCTTCACTCCATCACCGAATACTGTCAAGGGGTTTTACAACAACTTACTCAGCTAATTGCTCAAGATATTGAGTGTTTATTTTGTGCTCGAGGACAGGGGATCATCGATAAAGCTGATGACTTAAGCTTTTACATTGTTGCTCAACAAGGCTTTTCTTCACTACTCACTAAGCAAAAATTAGACACGCTTAAGAATGAGCAAATTAGCCAACAAGTTAAATACTGTTTTACTCTAAAGAGCCACCAGTACCGAGAGTTAAGCCAGTGTTTTTATGTAGCTAGAGGTGGATTTCGCGCGGTTATTTATCTTGCTTTACAGGAACCTTTGAGCGAAACGCAACAACAATTACTTGAAGTGTTTTTAACTAATGCCGCTGTTGGTTATGAAAACGTGCATTTATTTCAAAAGTTAAGTAACGCTGCTTATAAAGATTGGCTAACCAACTTGCCCAACCGATTAGAATTTGTTCGCTTACTGGATCTTTTTGCGAAAAATGACTGTAAGAATGAAGTGGCAGCGCTTATTGATTTGAATCATTTTAGTGATGTTAATGATGGCCTAGGGCAAGATGTGGGCAATTTATTATTGGTCGCTGTATCTCAGCGTCTACAAAGTATGAACTGTGGTTGTAAAGTAGCCCGCGTTGGCGCCGATGTTTTTGGTATAATCGGTACAACAGATTGCTTAACTCCTGATACATTAATTCAATTATTTGAACAACCTTTTGTTGCTGGCGAGCAAAAGTTACCTATTAATTCTTGCTTTGCTTTTTGTACCAAAGAACATGCAAGTGGTAGTGGTGTGCAAGTGTTAAATCAAATTAATATTGCCTTAAATCTTGCCAAGAAAAAGCGAATTGAACACTTTGCTTATTATAATCCAGAGATGGAAGATGCGACGTTGTGGCGTCTGAATATGATCAGGGAGTTACGCACAGACTTTGCTGATAATAGATTAGAACTATGGTACCAACCACAATTAGCTTTAGATACAGGTAAAGTTATTGGCGCAGAAGCATTGTTACGCTGGCGCACAGCAGATGGTAATTTTATTTCTCCCGCAGTATTTATTCCTTTAGCAGAGTATTCAGGTTTAATTGTTGATATTGGTGATTGGGTCGTCAATCAAGCTTGTCAGCAAATCAATGATCTTAGCCAAGAAAATTTCACCGATATTACCATTTCAGTTAATGTATCCATTCCTCAATTTAGACGTGGCAACTTTGTTGATACCTTATTAAATGCTATTCAACGTCATCAAGTACAACCGAGTAAGCTAGAGTTAGAAATTACTGAAAATATTTTAATGGATGATCCGCAAGTGGTTATCGATGCCTTGGTAAAATTAAAATCACACGATATAAGTATTGCTCTTGATGATTTTGGTACCGGTTTTTCTTCATTAAGTTACCTGCAAAAATTACCCCTTGATCGCTTAAAAGTTGATCGGACTTTTATTACAGATATTGCTAAAGAAGGGCAGTCGGTTATTGCTGAGACCATTATTGATTTGGGCAAAAAAATGAACCTAAAAGTGATTGCTGAGGGGATTGAAGAAATTGAACAACAAGAACGTTTAATTGAGCTTGGTTGTGATGAGGTACAAGGCTTTTACTTCGCTAAACCTATGCCTGAAGATGAATTTTTACAATTTCTTAAAAATAATCGCTAACTTTAGTGTCAAGCATACAGAAACGATATTAGAGTCAGTGGTTTTTATTCCTCTTACCGATCATTACCGATCATGAATTTGCCGTAGATCTCGTCATTCTAGTCTCCAGCCCTTGTTTTGGTTTATTGGGAATAAGCATGGCTAAAAACAAAGAGCATAATGCGAAACCAGCACCGATGTAAAATACCCAAGCAGGTTGAATTACCCAAAGCATACCTAATATCGCTGGAATAACCACAGCAGCTATATGATTAATAGAAAAACTGACTCCGGCACTGGCGGCAATATCTTCTGGTTGGGCAATTTTTTGAAAATAGGTTTTGATAGCAATAGCAAGTGCAAAAAACAGGTGATCAATTACATAAAGTGCTGCGGCAATATTTGCATTTTCTACTAGTCCATAGCTGATGAAAATAATAACTAAGCCAATATACTCAAAACGTAATGCTGCCCGCTCACCAATTTTCCCTATTAATTTACCAATTTTCGCTGCGAACAACCAATTAAACACGTAATTAATTAAAAATAGAGCACTGATATCAGCAACGCTGTAATGAAATTTTTCAACCATTAAGAAGCCAGCGAACACGACAAAAATTTGTCTGCGTGCGCCACTGAAAAAAGTTAACGCATAAAATAACCAATAACGCTTTCTTAATATTAATGTTTTAGTTTGCGGGGTTTTCTCTTCGAAGTGTTTAAATCCTAGGGTTAATAATAAAGTGAGTAACAAGCCAATACCACCAAATAAGGCATACGTTACTTGATAATCCCAGTTAAACTGGTCCATTAACAGCCATATAGTTGAAAATGCCAATAGGGAAGCGATAGCTTTTACTGACAACATACGTCCCATAAAGTGGGCCGTTTTGTCTTTATCTATCCATTGCAACGTTAAGGATTGGCTCAATGTTTCGTAGTAGTGAAACCCGACCGACATTAACATAGTGGTTAAGTACAAGCCGATGACACTTGGAAAAAAGCCGGTTAGAAATACCCCTAAACTCGTAATAGCTAATGAAATTAAGGCAAGGCGCTGCTCTTTTATAAATATTAACGCGTAAATTACCGTAAAAGCTAAAAAGCCGGGCACCTCTCTGAGGCTTTGTAATATGCCAATTTCTATACCAGTAAAACTCCCTTTTTCAATAACAAAGTTATTTAATAGCACCATCCATACAGAAAAGACCAAGGGCATAGTAAAGGTCATTGCCAGTAATAAGTTTTCTGGTTTATGGAAGTTGTGAATAAATTTCTTCACCTAATTTGGTGCTCTATATTGTTATTGATAACTGATATTTTACGCTTTTTATGTGCTTTTTTAAATATATACCATAGGTATAGATAGTAACTATTGTCAGCATAATAAAAACACATAACTAGCCAGTTATTAGCTTGTGTCAAACAACTGATTAAAACACCTGTTTAAAAAATATTGCAATTAACTTCCTTTCAAGGCACACTCACTTGGCTACTATTTAAAGGCTCTACTAAGAAGCATTGCCAAATAGCCAATAGAGCCACAATATTTAATCAGCCAAATGGGTAGAATTATTGGTTTGGCTTACACAAAAAATCATCAAAATATCAACACCACTTTTAGGTGAAGGAGACAAAGCATGATATATCAAGGCAAAAGCCTTAGTGCCCAATTACTTGACGACGGTATTGTCGAACTTAAGTTCGATGCCCAAGGCTCAGTAAATAAATTCGACCAAGCAACCTTTGTAGAATACAAAGCTGTTGTTGAAGCTATCAACAATTGCATTGAAGCCAAAGGGGTTATGGTTACCTCAGGCAAATCAACATTTATTGTTGGTGCTGATATCACTGAGTTTTTAAGTTCATTTGCACAGCCAGAAGATTCTCTAACTGCATGGGCAAAAAGCGCATCTGATGTGTTCGACTCATTTGAAGATATCCAATTACCAACCATAGCGGCTATTAATGGCATCGCTTTAGGTGGTGGTTTTGAAATGACCCTAGTCTGTGATTACCGTGTTGCTGATACTAATGCTAGTATCGGTTTACCAGAAGTTAAATTAGGCTTGATGCCTGGTTTTGGCGGTACTGTTAGGTTACCTCGAGTTATAGGTTTTGATAATGCGGCTACTTGGATGTCAACGGGTAAAGCATTTAAACCTGCTGCGGCACTTGCACAAGGTGCTCTTGATGCGGTTGTTGAGCCAGAAAATTTACGCGCTTCAGCTATCAATATGCTTAAATTTGCTATTGATGGGAAACTAGACTGGCGCGCTAAACGTCAAGCTAAATTAGCGCCATTAACGTTATCTGAAACAGAGCTGATCATGTCATCGACGACATGTAAAGGCATGATAGCTGCTAAGGCAGGTAAACACTATCCAGCACCAATGGTAATGATAAACACATTAATTGCTGCTGCTAAATTAGATCGTACTGGTGCAATGGCCGCTGAGAATGCAGGTTTTGCCAAATTAGCGAAAACAGATGCTGCAACAGCACAAATTGGCCTGTTTATGTCTGATCAAGTGATCAAAGGCAAAGCAAAGAAAGCGGCTAAGCAGGCTACTAAAGCTGTTAAAAAAGCAGCCGTTTTAGGTGCTGGTATTATGGGTGGCGGTATTGCTTATCAATCAGCCTATAAAGGCACGCCAATCGTGATGAAAGACATTAACGATCAAGCACTAGATTTAGGTTTAACCACAGCTTCAGGTATTTTAACCAAGCAAGTTGAACGTGGCCGTATGAATGCTAAGAAAATGGCTGGTGTGTTAAATAACATTACGCCAAGTTTAAGCTATGACAGTGTTAAAGATGTTGATGTGGTCGTTGAAGCGGTTGTTGAAAACCCAAAAGTGAAGGGCATGGTGTTAGCTGAAGTTGAAGGTGTACTTACTGATGATGCAATCCTAACTTCAAATACTTCGACTATCTCAATTGATTTATTGGCGCAAAGCGTTAAACGTCCAGAAAACTTCTGTGGTATGCACTTTTTCAACCCTGTACACAAAATGCCATTAGTTGAAGTCATTCGTGGTAAAGATACCTCAGATGAAACGGTAGCTGCTGTCGTTGCCTATGCTGCTAAGATGGGCAAATCTCCAATAGTAGTTAATGATTGTCCTGGTTTTTATGTGAACCGTGTTTTATTCCCTTACTTTGCTGGCTTTAGCCAGTTAGTACTTGAAGGTGCTGACTTTGTTGCGATTGATAAAGTAATGGAAAAACAATTTGGCTGGCCAATGGGCCCTGCATATTTACTTGATGTGGTTGGTGTTGATACGGCTGATCATTGTACTGGTGTTATGTCGGCTGGTTTCCCAACGCGCATGAAAAAACTAGACAATGATCCGGTAAGTACTTTGTATAGCAATGAACGCTTTGGTCAGAAAAACGGTAAAGGTTTCTACGATCATATTAAAGACAAGCGTGGTCGTCCTAAGAAAGTTGCTGCGCAAACCGCTTATGACTTATTTAGCGAAAATTGTGAAGACAAGAAAGACTTCTCTAGTGAAGAAATTATTGCTCGCTTAATGATCCCTATGGTTAACGAAGTAGTACGCTGTCTAGAAGAAGGTGTTGTTGATAGTGCTGCCGAAGCCGATATGGGCTTAATCTATGGTATTGGTTTCCCTCCATTTAGAGGTGGCGCAATTCGTTATTTAGAAACTCTTGGTTTAGATAACTTTATCGCCATGGCGGATCAATACGCACATTTAGGCGAGATTTATCAAGTAACCGATGGCCTTCGCGAAATGGCTAAAGCCGGTAAATCATATTTCACTACTGATGTTAAATCAGCTTAAGCCGAGGAGAATAAAATGAATGAAGTTGTAATTGTAGATTGCATACGAACTCCAATGGGTCGCTCTAAGGCCGGTGTTTTTCGTAATGTTCGTGCTGAAGCATTATCAGCACACTTGATGAAACAAATTTTAGTACGTAACCCAGCCTTAGATCCAAATGATATTGAAGATGTTATTTGGGGTTGTGTTAAGCAAACCAAAGAGCAAGGTTTCAATATTGCACGCAATGCCTCATTACTGGCGGGTTTACCAAAATCTATTGGTGGTGTAACGGTTAACCGTTTATGTGGTTCTTCTATGGAAGCTTTACATCAAGCAAGTACCAGCATCATGACCGGACAGGGCGATGTGTTCCTTATTGGTGGCGTTGAGCACATGGGTCATGTACCTATGATGTATGATGTTGATTTTGATCCAGCATTGAATAAAACGATTGCTTTAGCCTCTGGTAACATGGGATTAACAGCCGAATTATTAGGAAAGCAACACGGTATTACGCGTGAAATGCAAGACGCCTTTGGTGCTCGTTCACATCAAAAAGCACATGAAGCGACATTGGCTGGGCGTTGGGACAATGAAATTGTTGCAACACAAGGGCATGACGCTTCTGGCGCATTGACTTTGGTTGAACATGATGAAGTTATCCGCCCCGAAACTACCGCGGAAAGTTTATCAACATTACGTCCCGTATTTGATCCCGTTAACGGTACCGTTACAGCGGGTACCTCTTCAGCTTTATCAGATGGTGCTTCGGCAATGTTACTAATGTCCGCTGAAAAAGCCAAAGCTTTAGGCTTAACCCCTCGCGCTAAAATTCGTGGTATGGCTGTGGCAGGTTGTGATCCGTCAACGATGGGTTATGGACCTGTACCAGCAACAACAAAAGCATTAAAACGCGCTGGTTTATCTATTGAAGACATTGAGTTATTTGAATTTAATGAAGCCTTTGCTGCCCAAGCTCTTTCATGTGTTAGAGCATTGAAAGTCGAAGATAAGATGGATAAAATAAATTTAAATGGTGGTGCGATTGCATTAGGTCACCCATTAGGCTGTTCAGGGTCTCGAATTTCAGGCACACTAATTAACTTAATGGAAGGCCAGGATGTTAACCTAGGTCTAGCCACTATGTGTATTGGGCTAGGCCAAGGAATCGCAACTGTTTTCGAAAGAGTTTAATATTTTTGCTGAAATTCTTTCTTAGCTTCGTTGAAAGTACTCATTGACTAGCGTCAACTCCGTGCTTTCGCCTTGCTAGTAAAGTTTTCATCGGCAATATGAGAACTCTTTTGTAAGCTATTTAATAAAAAACCAGCTATTGCTGGTTTTTTTATTTATCTAGGTAAACTTGATGTTGTTTTAATTTACGATAAAAGGTACGTTTGCTGATACCCAACGCATCTGCAATTTGTTGAGCGCTTTGCTTGACAGAATGATGACAAAGCTGTTCAAGATAACTTTTTTCTAACTGAGCTAAGGTCATGTTAGCATTAGTAGCGCTAACAATATTCTCAAGGGGAAGCTCACTTAATCCTAAAGCTTTACTGCTGATGCTATTTTCATCATCCATTAATACAGCACGTTCAACAATATTTTTTAATTCTCTGATATTACCTGGAAAATCATATTGAAATAACCTAGCTAACGCCTTTGGACTAAAGCATTTTTCTTTATATTGTGTCTGTGATAAATAGTGATTTGCTAATAAAGGAATATCTTCTTGACGCTCAGCTAAAGAAGGTAAGTGAATAGGAAAACCCGCTAAACGATAGTATAAATCTTGTCTGAACTCGCCGGTATTTACCATGATTTTTAAATTTTTATGGCTAGCACAAATGAGCCTAAAGTTTGCGTATTTAGCCTCAATACCACCAACACTTCTATAGCTACCTGTCTCAAGTAAGCGTAATAATTTTACTTGTTGATTAAGAGGAATATCTCCTACCTCATCAAGAAATAGTGTTCCACCATGCACTAAATCTATCAGCCCTTTTTTGCTAGTGCTTGCGCCAGTAAAAGCGCCTTTTTCGTGTCCAAATAATTCGCTTTCAAATAGTGCGTCACTCAATCCTGTACATTCAACTACAATAAAAGGCTCGGTATTACGTAAACTCGCATTATGGATGGCGTTAGCAACTAGCTCTTTGCCTGTGCCTGTTTCGCCATGCAGTAAAATGCTGATATCGCTTTTAGCACTGCGGTTAACAAGCTCAATCATTTCTTTAAATGCTTTAGAGAGACCAATGAGTTTATCGCTTTCTGATTCATGGCTGGCAAAGCTGACTTTCTCTAAAATCTCTAAAAAACCAACGGTAATACCATCATCATTAACAATGGGACGCATTAAAATATCGCAATACTCTTTTTTCGTACCATTTTTATGAATATGTAAGACTCGATGACTTTTTGTTGTCTCTTTACAGTGTAATAAAGGGCAGTCTTCACCATGCTTGTCACAAGATTGGGTCGCATGGTGAGAGACTTCATAGCAATGACTGCTGCCTAAGATTACTTCACAAGTGTAATGATCACGATAAGCTTGATTGATCGCTTTAATGACATAATTATGATCAATAAAGATAGCCGGCTTCTCAACGGCATTTATCAAAGATTGGATCATGGGTACATTCATATAGTGTCATTTTTTGTGTTTTTTTATATTTATGTGTCAAATATGGCACATAAATACGAGGAAATCACTAATGAAAAAATCAACTCATTATTGAAACTCAGCTTAGCACCTGCTTCCTAAGTCAAACATCACTTTCTGGCACGGCTCTTGTTATGTGTATTAGGTGAAAGTTGTTTTATAAGAAAATGTAAACGCTTCAAATTGAGCTCATCTTTTAATAAGTAAAATAAACGGGTAAAAGGAATAGTTATGGCTAAAATAGTGGTGATGGGAGCGGGAACGGGTGGTATGCCCGCGGCGTATGAAGTTAAAGAACTTGTTGGTAAAGAGCATCAAGTATTGATGGTCAATGAAAAGCCTGACTTCAGGTTTGTTCCCTCAAACCCTTGGGTTGCTGTAGGCTGGCGAGAACCGGCAGCGATTACTATACCGATAGAGAAATACCTAAATAAAAAGAATATTGATTTTATTTGTGGTCGCGTGACAGAAATTAAAGCACAAGAAAATGTTTTAGTCACTGAAGATGGTCAATCAATTGATTATGATTATTTAATCATAGCTACAGGCCCTAAGCTGGCCTTTGAAAATGTAGAAGGCTCTGGGCCTAACGGCTTTACCCAATCAATTTGTACCTTAGATCATGCGAAAAAGAGTTATGAAAACTTTGAACAATTAGTCGACTCTAAAGGGCATGCTGTTGTGGGTGCTTTGCAAGGTGCAAGCTGTTTTGGCCCTGCCTATGAATATGCTTTTATTTTAGATAAAGCGCTGCGAGATGAAAAAGTGCGTGACAAAATTCCACTCACCTTTGTTACCGCTGAGCCTTACATTGGACATTTAGGTTTGGGTGGCGTGGGTGACTCCAAATCTATGCTTGAATCTGAACTACGTCAGCGAGATATCAAGTGGATTTGTAACGCTAGAGTTGATCGTTTTGAAGACGGTAAAATTTTCGTTAGCGAGTTAGACCGAAAAGGCGAAGTTGAGTTTGAACATGAGCTAGAGTTTAAGCATTCTATGTTTATTCCACCTTTTGCTGGTGTCGATGCAGTGGCGAGTGTCGAGGGATTATGTAATCCAAAGGGCTTCGTTATTACTGATGATCATCAACGCTCACCTAAATACCCTAATATTTTCTCAGGTGGTGTATGTGTTGCACTACCTCCAGTAGAAGCAACACCTGTACCAACAGGTACGCCAAAAACGGGCTACATGATTGAAACTATGATGACGGCTATTGCTCATAACATTAAAGCCTGTATTGATGGCGAAGAGCCTACAGCAAAAGGAACCTTCCATGCCATCTGTTTAGCCGATATGGGAGATACAGGAGCAGCATTTGTTGCCATGCCGCAAATTCCACCGCGTAATGTGACTTGGTTTAAAAAAGGTAAATGGGTTCATTTAGCTAAAATTGCTTTTGAAAAATATTTTATGCGTAAAATGAAAACGGGTAACAGTGAACCTGTTTTTGAAAAGTATATTCTTAAAGCGTTGGGAATTGAGCGGTTAGATAAAGAGTAAATAATTGATAACTGAATAATGCGCGTAATAAAAAGCCCATGGCAGAAAAACAGCATGGGCTCTCTTATATAGGTAACTATTTGCTTTAAGCAAAAGTTTCTTGTAATGGTGGTACTACTTGCTTCTTACGACTAAGTACACCATCAAGCCATACTTTGCCATCAGCGGTCGCTTTGCCAAATGCTGCTTGTGCTAAATTGTCATTGTCACTGATAACAAGAAGCTCTGAGCCTTCTTTCATGATATCGGTTAATAATAACAAAACACTGTGACGATCACCTTCAGTTTTGAGTTTAGCAATATCAGCTTCTAAATCAGCTTTCATGTCATCAAAAATAGCTAAATCGATCACTTCTAATTGACCGATACCAACGAGGTTGCCGTTCATATCAAAATCTTTAAAATCACGTAATACTAAATCGCGTACCGGTGTACCTTCAACCGCTGATTTGACTTTAAACATGTCCATACCCAGCTCAGTTGGGTTTTCAATACCAGCAATTTCAGCAAGTGCTTCAACACATTTAATATCAGCTGTTGTGCATGTTGGTGATTTAAAGATTACAGTATCACTTAAAATAGCGCACATCATGGCACCAGCAATATTTTTGGGAATTTTAACGTTATGAAAGTCATACATCATTTTAATAATGGTGTTAGTACAGCCCACTGGGCGCACCCATATTTCTAATGGTGTAGAGGTCGTGATATCACCTAATTTATGGTGATCAATAATGCCTAGAATCGTCGCATCATCAATATCATCGGGGCCTTGAGTACGCTCTGAATGATCTACTATGTATAGGCTTTCACCCGCGTAACTGGTTTTTAATTCAGGTTGCGCAAAACCAAACTTATCTAAAATGAATAGGGTTTCAGGGCTAAGTTCACCTAAACGGGCAGGAACAGTTTCCTCACCTAAGGTAGTTTTTAAATACGATAACGCTATCGCGGAACAGATTGAATCTGAATCTGGGATCTTGTGACCAACAACATAATTCGGCATAAAAAGGACTCTCCATTAATTTACTTATATTCTACCAAACTCTTTATTGCTTGGGTATATAGCAAAAAGTCTAGTTTAAGGGGGTATATATGAGGAATGATTTTATAGCAGAGTAACTTTTTGTAATATATGGGAAATAATAGCGATATCAATGCTAATATTCAAAAGTTAAAGATCAGAGAATAATTTTTGCACTAGTCTTAAGGTGAGGGTAAGAAATTTCCAATTTAATCATGAGTTATTAAATAGGAGCAAATAATGTTAAAAAAACTACTTTTTTACTTACTATTGGCTACTTTCACAGCCATTATCGTTAAACTAAGTTTAAATTTTATCCTACCAACAGAGTCATACGCTTTTAGGCAAGTAAAGAAAATTGCGCCAAAAATTGATAATCAATTATTACTTATCAATAAACATATTAGTGACAGTATTAGGCCAACCGAGCACTTCGTCTTTCCAATTAAGCTTGGCCAACACGGGCCTATTAACAGCTTATATTCTGGCAATATTCAATATCCCTTTTATTGTATGACGGTTGATTCAGGTTTAGGGCAGCCCTTGGTTGATAACCAAGCAGGTTTTGGTGTACCTGTTTATGATGACCTTATGCAGCCGACAAAAATTATTGGTTACTCTAAAGATTGCAATATAGCTTCGCAGATACAGTATTATTCTTTAAGTAAAAATGGTGATATTAATAAATTAACTGAGTTTGAGTTACAGCATTTTACTAATAAAGTTTCTGATCAAGATTTGTTAAGAGTTGAGCAGGGGACAATAAACCGATTTATTTACACTATTGTAATGCCAATTAGCGCTAAAGAAATTGGCTCCCGCTTATCAAAATCACAATGGAATAAACGCTTAGTTTTTCAGTTTAATGGTGGCTCTGGCATTGGTTATCGTCAAGGAAAGCAAAAAGCACAAAGAGTGATTGCCCGGCAGAAACAGCAACTACTAGATGGTTATGCAGTTATTAGCTCTAGTGGCAATAAAACTAGCTATACCTATAATATGCTATTAGCAGAAGATACTGCCAGGCGGGTCAAAAAACACTTTGTTAGCTTGTATGGTAAACCTTTATATACTGTTGGAATAGGAGGGTCAGGTGGTGGCTTAGCACAATATTTAATTGCGCAAAACAGCACTGGAATATTAGATGGCTTGATCCCGCTTTATTCATATCCTGATATGATCACCCAAACTACCTATGCGCTAGATTGTGATCTGCTCAACAATTATTTTACCTTTCGAGCCAAGAAAAGATCTCACTGGCTTGACTGGCACAAAAGGCAGGCCGTGGAAGGTATGAATGCCCTTAATGACTTCCCCCAACGTGCAGGTTATTTACAACCAGTAAACCAGATTATGGCTGGGTTTGTTCCCTCATTGCCAAGCGGTAACAGCGAATGCATTAATGGCTATTTTGGTTTATCAAGCTTTATTAATAATCCCAGACAGGGCTTTTTACGAGATTTTTTCCACCATGATGTTGTTAAACAAGTTAAGTGGAGTTTTTGGCAAGATCTTGTCAGCGTCTTAGGGCAAGATAACTTAGGTTATGGTTTGTCAACATGGGACAATGTCGGTGTTCAATACGGCCTATTAGCCTTGCAGCAAAAAGCAATAACTATTGATGATTTTGTTGATCTTAATAGTAAAATCGGCAGTTGGAAGCCACAAACTGAAATGAAAGCTGAGCATATTTTACTGCCTTTTGGCCGAAAAATACCGCTATGGTTATCATTATGGGGTAATAAAAATATAACACCGGTTACTCAAGGAATTGCTAAAAGGCACCAAGGCTCAACGAAAGCTATGCAGGCTGCTTATAAAGCTGGACAGGTGTTTATCGGCAAAGTGACTTTACCAGTAATTGATGTCCGTCATTATTTAGAGGATGACTTAGATATGCACCATGTCTCTGCTTCGTTTTATTCAAGGTTAAGGATAATTGAGCAAAATGGTGATAGCGATAATCATGTTATTTGGATTTCAGATAAAAAGTATAACCCTGCTGTATTGGCCTTTAAGCGTATGGATGAATGGTTATTAACATTAAGAAAAGATCCGAGTATTTCTGTTGCAGAAGCTAAGCCTAAGAGCTTGTCTGATCAATGCTTTTCAGCCAACGGTGAAGTGCTTTTTCAAGGGAAAGATATTTGGGATGGTAATTGGAATGATAAAACTGAAGGAGCGTGTCAAAAAATATTTCCCATGTATAGCACTAGTCGTATACAAGCCGGCGGCACTTGGTCGGGTGATATGTTTAAATGTCAGTTAATGTCGGTAAATAAAGCGATAAAACAAGGCTTGTATGGCTCTGTAGATATGCTCCCTTATCAACAGCACTTAGAAAAAGTTTTTCCAGAAGGAGTGTGTGACTACAGCCAAGAAGATCAAGGGCGACCTAGTGATTTATAAAATGTATAGATGGTGATAACTTTGCAATAGCCTTACCCTTTGCAAGGCTATTGTAGGAGAAGAGCATTTACTTATAATAGCTTAAACACTTTTCAACTTCGTTTTTAGAGCCCATAATCACTTCAACACGTTGGTGAATACTTGATGGGGCTATTTCCATAATACGACCCTGGCTTGTCATGGCCGCACCGCCTGCCTGCTCAATTAAGAATGACATAGGATTAGCTTCATACATTAAGCGTAATTTATAAGGCTGTTCAGCTTTTTTACTGTCTGCTGGGTAGGTAAAAATACCACCACGACATAATACCCGATGAATATCACCCACCATGGCGGCAATCCAGCGCATATTGAAGTTTTTATCACGCGGGCCACTTTCACCTGCAATTAAATCATTAATGTAGTTTTGCATTGGCTCTTGCCAAAACCGTTGGTTTGACATATTGATGGCGAATTCTTGCGTGTCTTCTGGAACGCGAACATTGCGCTTAACTAATAAGTAGCCACCGTGAGTTCTATCGAGTACATAAAAATGCGTGCCACTACCTGTGGTCATCACTAGCATGGTTGAAGGTCCGTATAAGACATAACCAGCACAAACTTGTCTATCACCTGCTTGCTTGAACATGTCTGGATTATTAGCTTCCATATGCTCTGGTGCTTCATGAATAGAGAAAATAGTACCAATAAGTGAGTTAATATCTATGTTTGAACTACCGTCTAATGGGTCAAAAGAAACGATATATTTACCTGTTTGTTCACCGGCAACTGAAGTATCTTCTTCTTCTGAAGAAATCGCTTTAACAAAACCCGACTCAAGAAGAATGTCTTTGAATAATTCATTGGCAACGACATCTAATTTTTTTTGTACTTCACCCTGGATGTTTTCATCTAAGGTTGAGCCCATTAAGCCACTCAAGTGAGCTTGGCTGACACGGAATGAAATTTCTTTAGTCGCCGCTAATATGGTTTTGATTAGGGCAATAAGATCTAAAGGAACATTGTCTTGGCGTAGAGCGGGTGCGAGTCGTTGCATTGTGTTACCTAATAACGTTAAGGTTGTATACTTTATAATATAATATAAAGTAAAGATGATTGTTAATTCACAGGTTTTGAAAGTTTTTATGTAATTATTCTTTCTTTAAGCCCAATTATAACAACTTTAACTTTGCTTTCTAAACTTTTAACTCATATTTATTAATTAATCATTTAAATGTAGCGAGAAAAATTGATGAATTTTATCTGCCGTTTGCTCTTTGTTGTCTTTTGTTTTACTTCAAGAATTGAATACTTACTATCGCGCTGATTCTGAAAATTTACTTGAACAACAAGCCATTGATGAAGCCTTTGCCAGCTCAATAATTTGGGGCTTTACTGTCGCCAGTGAAAGCAGGAATAAGAAAAGCAACAAAGTATTAATTGATTACACGCCATTCTTGTTATCTGATATTCATCATATCAGTGATAAGCTTAAATCGACAAAACAGGGCAGTTTTAAAGTTGATGCTAGCCATAGCGCCTTATACGCCAAACGCACAAAAGCATTTCCTGATAATACCGAACTTGAAGCCATGGTTACTTTTAAAGGCTTGGGTGCAGGAGATTACTTAAAGTCGGTAACACCTGATGCTAGCGTGGTCACTGTGCATTTACACCACTCATTAATCAAGCTACCCGATGACAACCACCAAACGCGAGTATTTCACCCTTACAGTGGTTTTTGGTCAATAGAATATGCTGATTATGCCAGCGCAATAGAGCAGCCGTTAATCAAGCGTTTGATCCCTCGCCATCGTTTAGTGAAGAAATATGCTGGTGATAAACAAAGCAAGGCGGTTGAGCCTATTGTCTATTATATTGATGCTGGCGTACCTGAGCCTATTCGCACTGCACTTATTGAGGGTGCAATGTGGTGGTAGAAAGCCTTTGCCGCCATAGGGTATAGTGATGCTTTTCAAGTGAAAATGTTGTCAGCGGATGCTGATCCTATGGATGTTCGTTATAACGTTATTCAATGGGTACATCGTGCTACACGTGGTTAGTCGTATGGCTCGTCGGTGATTGATCCACGTACTGGTGAAATCCTTAAAGGTCATGTTACGTTAGGCTCTTTGCGAGTGAGGCAAGATTACTTAATTGCTTTAGGCTTAACCTCGCCTTTCACTGAAACAAAAAATGAAAATGGTCAGATTGAGAAAGTTAATACCAGTGCCATGAAGGCGATGGCGCTAGCGCGTATTCGTCAATTATCTGCCCATGAAGTGGGGCATACTTTGGGTATCGCCCATAACTTTGCCGCCAGTGTTAATGATCGAGCATCGGTAATGGATTATCCCCATCCTTATATCACCCTTGATGCTGATGGCGAAATTGATTTATCGAGTGCTTATAAAGAAAATATTGACCTTTGGGATAAATACGTGATTGCTTATGGCTATGGCGATTATGCTAAAAAGGAAGGGAAAGGCGAGCAACAGCAATTGAACGACTTAGTTGCGAATACTCAAGCGCAAGGCTTGTTGTATGTGTCAGATCCTGATGCTCGTGCCGCGTCAAGTGCTCATAATACCGGTCATTTATGGGATAACGGCAATAATGCCGCCACTGAGCTGATGCGGGTGATAAAAGTTCGTCACAAGGCTTTAGCCGATTTTGGACTAAATTCTATTGCCACAGGCACACCCTTGTCAGAATTAGAGCAAACATTAGTACCTATTTATAACTTTCATCGTTATCAGGTTGAAGCAGCGGCTAAGCTAATCGCGGGGGTCAACTATGGCTATGAAGTTAAGGGCATTGAAGCTAAAGGACTCGAACAGCAGGGTGTGCAAGCGGTATCCCCAGCTATGCAGCAGCAAGCTCTATCGGCTTTATTAGCGACGCTTGAGGCTGATTTTCTCACTATCTCAGAAGATATTATCAGTTTAATTCCACCTAGAGCCTACGGCTATGCACGCACCCGTGAAAGCTTTAGTTCACAAACCGGATTAACTTTCGACCCTGTTTCCGCAGCGCAAGCCAGTGCCAAACACACCTTAGCTTTATTGTTAAACCCGCAGCGGTTAGCTAGATTACAGCAACAAGCTATGCGCTATCAAACAACCAGTAAAAAGGGGCGAAGTAAAAATACTATTTTTTCTGTCAATGACCTTATTAAGCAGTTAACACAAAAAACTATCAAGCAGCGCCCTGAAACTGGTTTGAAGTTACTCGTACAGCAAAGAATCAATCAGCAAGTGATCGAGCAGTTGCTTGAATTGTGGCATGCTAAAAAGGTTGTTACCGAAGTACGAAGTGAAGTTTTAAGTCACCTGAAAAGCTTAAGTGATTGGTTAGGTGATAATAATGACAAGCGCCAGTATAAAGCACTGTCGGCGCACTTTACATTACTAGAGCAACAAATAGATTTTAGCTTAAAGCAGGGTGAACAAGCGGTGATGCCAAGGAAAGTGGCAATGCCGCCAGGATCACCCATTGGCGGTTAACCATAGAGGCAAGTAAGATAACAAAAGCAACTGTTACCTCATTTGCCATGATCAAGGTTTATAAAGATGCCGTTAACATTACACTTTTTCTGCTTGCATCTTTGCACTAAATAAGCGCTGTAATGTGGTGGGTTTAGTGAGTACAACGAGGTTACCTAGCAATACAAAGCTCAAGCCTATTACCGTATATTCACTCCAGATAAAACCTTCAACTACTGTCGAAATCAACACAGCAATTGCTGGAAAGATAATATTGGCATAAGAAGTTTTATGAGCGCCAATACGTGTCATCAAGGTTAAATAGCAACCAAAGGCAATTACAGAGCCAAATAGCGATAAATAGAGTAAGGATCCTAAGTATGCAGGCTCTAATGAAAAGCTAAATTGTTTACCTTGTATCACCACGGCTAAAGCAGTAAAAATTGCCCCGTATAACATGCCCCACGCATTGGCTTGAACAACAGGAACATTATTTTTTTGGTTATTAATTGAGAGCATATTACCGATTGACGCTGAGAAAGTGCCGAGTAAACACAGCCCTAAGCCAAAGAAAGTTGCTGCCCCTAGCTCAATATCCGTTAACTGAGGCCAAAAAAGCGTCACTATGCCAAACAAGCCAAAAGCACCACCTAGATAAACTTGCTTGGTTATTTGGGTTTTATAAAACACTTTTGCGTTTACTATATTCATCAACATTAACGTTGAGAACGCGATACAAGTCAATGCTGAGTTGATGTGCTGCTGAGCGGTATAAAGCAGTAAATAGTTTAAACCAAATAAGCAAATACCAAAGGCTGCAAATAAGCTATGTCGTTTAAATGAAAATGACAGTGGTAGCTGTTTCACTTTAGCAAAAAGGAACAAAATAAAGGCAGCAAGAGCAAAACGATAAGATACTGAGGCCTCAGGGACAACATCACCTAATTGGTAATTAATAGCAACCCAAGTAGACCCCCAGATAATGACGGTGACAATATATAAAAAGCTATTACTCATTATTCACTCCCCTTTTTATTTGCTGTAAAAGATAACTAGTGACAGTGTAAAGGTAATTTGTTTAATAACATATACAGAATAATGAAAATGCAATATGCACAGTTTGTGTTTGCAGAATAACTAAAATTAATTTTATGCGCTTACTTGATAAAAAATCTCTCGCTTTTCTATATCAACAAGTAATTGATTTTGTTGAGTATCAACTAAAGTCGGGTGCCTTGTCTCCAGGTGATAAATTACCTAGTTTACGAAAACTAAGCCGCCAGTTTGAAATCAGTGTCCCAACAGTAAAACAGGCCTATATTGAATTAGAGCGCCAAGGTCGTGTTTGTGCAAGGCCGCAATCTGGTTATTACCTTACGGCGTTACAAGCGCGAACTTTAAAACCAAGGCCGGCAAAGTGGTCTCATTGTGCGCCCACTACAGTACAATGTCGCAGCATGATTGAGCAAGTACATGAAGCAGTGCACTTGCCTGATACCATTGCTTTGGGAATTTCAAACCCTATTCAGGCCAACCCACCAGATAAAACTTTGGCGAGGTTAATGCGCTCTGTTATTTCTAAAGTAGCCGAAAAAGTGGTGAGTTATGGTCCCCCTATGGGGGATGCTAAATTAAGGATGCAACTCGCTTTTCGTTATCAAGACCAAGGTGTTGCTATTAACCCTGATGACATCGTAATAACCAACGGCGCGCAAGAAGCGCTATCAATTGCCCTGCAATGTGTCGCACAAAGAGGTGATATTATTGCTGTAGAATCCCCGTGTTTTTTCGGCATAGTCGAATTAATTGAAACTTTAGGTATGCAAGCCTTAGAGGTTTATACCTGTACTGAAGATGGTGTTTGTTTAGATGAACTAAACAAAGCATTGAAACAGCACCCTATTAAAGCTTGTTTGTTTTCTACCGCGATAAATAACCCATTGGGTTCAATGAAGCCAGGTGCACAACGACAAGCCATAGTTAGTTTACTTGAACAACACAATATTCCTTTAATTGAAGATGATGTTTATATCGAGTTGTATTTTAGTGAGCAAAAACCAAAACCGGCACAGCTCTATTCTGAAAAAGGCTTGGTCATGACTTGCTCGTCATTTTCAAAAACTGCGGCCCCTGGTTACCGAACAGGTTGGCTATTGCCAGGGAAGTATGAAGAGCAAGCAAAACGTATCAAGCGAGCGCAATCTTGCTCAACGCCGATGCTGCAACAGTGGACATTAAATGAATATGTACAAAGTGGCGATTATGATCGCCATTTGAGCGTGTTACGTAAGAAATTAATTTATAACTGTGAGCGCATGCGTGCACTGATTGCTGAACATTTTCCAAGTGAAGTGTGTATTTCAAAACCTCAAGGTGGCAGTGTGTTATGGGTTAGGTGTCAGTCACACGTCAATACCAGTGAATTTTTTCAGCAAGCCCTGGAGCAAGGGGTAAGCTTTGCTCCCGGAATTATTTTTTCACCGTCAGGAAAATATGCAAATTACATGCGTATTAATTTTGGCGTGCAATGGACTGAAAAAGTGGAAAGTGCAGTGAAAACGTTAGGCGGATTAGTCTTTGACTATTCATAGAAACAAAAGGGGCAAAAACAATATAGGCAAGAGAGTAAGCTGCCATGACGAGGACTGAAAATTCTAGGCAAGTAACGCTTAAACTACTATTGCCTTTATTAGCCTCAATCATGGCGTTATCACCGCTCGCGATTGATATATATTTGTCGGCAATGCCTATTTTGGCTAAGCATCTAGGTACAAACATACCTATGGTGCAAAACAGCTTAAGTATTTATTTATTTGGCTATGCGTTAGGACTTATTTTATTTGGTCCAATGGCGGATAAATATTCGCGCAGGAAAATGGTACTCTTTGGCGTTAGTGGTTTTCTATTGGCAAGTTTACTCTTGCCGTTTGTCACTAATATCGAGCAATTTTTATCACTTCGGTTTATACAAGCTTTTATTAGTAGTGCAGCTACGGTAGTTGTTCCGGGGACTATTCGAGAATATTATCAAAAAGATACGGCTAAAGGACTATCGTATGTTTCTATGATCATGATGTTGGCGCCTATGATCGCCCCTAGCATTGGTAGTGTTTTATTGGTTATGCACAGCTGGCAGCTAATTTTTTATGGCTTAGCGGTTTATAGTGTCATTGTGCTGCTACTTGTCACCAAGCATTTACCCGAAGTGGTTAGAATTAGTGCAGCACAAGGGGAACAAGTTAGCTTTCTAACACGCTATAAAATTATCTTTTCAAATAGTGAAGCACGATTAGATATCATCAGCTCAATGATGATATCACTGGCATTTTTTGCTTATATTACTGCAATTCCTTTTGTTTATTTAACTGTATTTCAAGTATCAGAATTTAGCTTTAGCCTTTTATTTGGCATTAATGTACTGGCATTAATGACCGCACATTTTATTAATACCCGCTTAGTTGTTCGTAAAGGCTCAAGAAAAATGCTGTGGTATGGTTTAATCTTATCGGTGAGCGCTTCTACAGCCTTACTCTTAGCAAATTTATTCTCCATGTCGCTTGTTTTTACCGTGCTATCAATATTGCCATTAATGGGCAGCATTTCTATGGTGGCTGTTAATTCTGATGCTTTAGTTATCACTAAGTTTCCTGAGCAATCAGGCACCGCAACCGCGGTGATAGGTACTTTACGCTTTGGTATCGGTGCTTTAGCGGGACCAATTTTGGCGTATTTTTATGATGGTAGTGCTTTACCATTTGCGGGGTTGATGTTTTCTTATGTACTGATAGTGCTAGTATGTCAATTAATGATTAGATTAAATAGAAAGGACAAGTTATGAAAAAAGTGGCGGTAATTTTAAGTGGTTGTGGGGTCTATGACGGTAGTGAAATTCATGAAGCAGTATTAACCTTATTAGCTATTGAGCAAAACGGCGCAAGTTATCGTTGTTTTGCCCCTAATATTTCGCAACATCATGTAATTAACCACTTAACGGGTGAAGTTAGTGAAGATGAAAGTCGCAATGTTTTAGTTGAATCTGCTCGTATTGCCCGTGGTGATGTTGAAGATTTATGTGAATTACGCGAGCAAGACTTTGATGCTTTGATTGTACCCGGTGGTTTTGGCGCAGCGAAAAACTTATGTAATTTCGCCCTTGATAGTGAAAACTATGTCGTGAATGAGCAAGTATTGGCGGCTTGTCAGTCTTTTGCTAAAGCTGATAAACCTGCGGGTTATATGTGTATAGCTCCGGCAATGTTGCCATTAATATATCCCAAAGGAGTACAAGGAACTATTGGTACAGACGTAGGTACAGCTTCGCTAATCAGCGCTAAAGGTTTAGTACATAACGATTGTAATGTTGAAGATGTCGTTATCGATCAAGCGCATAAACTAGTCTCAACGCCAGCTTATATGCTAGCAACCACAATGACTGAAGCCGCTGCAGGCATTAATAATTTGGTTAAAAATATTTTGGCTTTGGTTGATTGATTATCGTACTAATTGGTTAAAGATGTATATTTTTTGCTAAAGAAAACCCCATAAAATTGCAGTTTTATGGGGTTATAACATTAAATGTTTTATGGTGACCTTTAATAGAAAGTATCTTCTCTATTATGTACTTGTGGATCTTCGATGATTTCTTCAAATTCTATTTCAAAATTATTGTTGTTACTTGTGTCTGCCATATAAATTTTACGGGTTGAATCATCAATCCAAGTTACTGTGCCGCTACCTTTTTTACTACCACATTTCATACCAATATGAATATCATTAAATTCCATAGCCCCTCCAAATTATTAATTGTAAAGATGCAAGAACTTAGACGGTTTAATCAATTATTAGTTCATTTAGTTTGCTTTTTAAGCAATCAAAAATAAAGGTGAGCTGTATTAAAAACCATCAAATTTTGCTGTTTTTTTATTCTTTGAGTGATTCATTATAGAAGTAAAAATAATCTTTACTAGTCACTTTTAGGGAAAAAAGACAACACCTAGGGTGCAACTTTTGCTAGCCCCCGTAACAGCTGGCATACTGCTTAATAACTTTTTGTCATAAGCGAAAGCGAGCCAAGCAAAGGCGATGGCTTCGAGCTGATCACTATCAATATCTTTATGGTTAGTCAGAAGAAGTTCGTAGATTGTTATTTGTGATTTTAATTGTTGATTTAGCAGGTTTTTTAATGATGCATTATGAACTCCACCACCACATAGGTAGACCTTTATCGATTTTTTTTCATCGTCACAGTGCTGTTTAATGGCATCAACTATGGTGATTGCGGTAAATGCGGTCAATGTGGCTTGCACATCTTGATTCGTTACTGGTTCCACTTGAGCCAGTTGTTTTTCAAGCCATGATAAATTGAAATATTCCCTGCCAGTACTTTTTGGGGGCGCAAGTGTAAAATACTCATCATTGAGTAACTGTTTTAGTAAAGCGGTATTTACTTTGCCACTTACTGCCCAATCACCATTTTTATCATAATTATTTTCACTGTTGGGGTGATGTGATTGAAACCAGTTATCCATCAGCCCATTGCCAGGGCCAGTGTCATAACCCATTACTGTTTTATTAGTGGTTGCAGGTAGGAAGGTAATATTTGCAATACCGCCAATATTTACCACAAAAACATCGCAGCCTTTATTTATTGAGCCGTCAGCAATTGAACTTTCGCTAAAAACCTTTTCATGAAATGCTGGGACTAAAGGCGCTCCCTGACCACCTAAGGCCATATCTTTACGCCTAAACTGTCCAATAACACGGATGTTGGTTAAGCTGGCTAACGTTTGGCAGCAACCTATTTGCAAGGTGAAGGGGTGCTTAGCTTGTGGGCGGTGACGAATAGTTTGTCCATGGTTACCAATAGCGACGATATCTAGCGGGTTTAAGTGAGCTTGGTGTAATAGTGTATTTATTACTTCGGCAAAAAGGTGTGCTAACTCTACGTCTAACTCAAAAGCACGATCAATTTCATTATCCCCTGAATTATAGAGAGTGGTGATTTTTTTAGCGATTTCATTGCTATAGGCTTGATAATAACTTGCATGCAAATGGGGTTGGCTAGCTTCATCAAAGCTAACTAACGCTAAATCAATGCCATCGGCACTGGTGCCAGACATTAAACCAATGTAATAGTCTTTTTTCTTTGTATTAATCATCGCTTTGCTGAGTCTTTTCTTCTTCAAAGCTCATAGACAGCATAGCACTTTTAGCGCTAGCTAACTCTTTCAAGCGTTTGTTGGCAAGACCAAGAAATTCAGCTTTGTATTGTTTGGCAATAGGCTTGGCGTCAGGTAATTTTACTGTTCTGGGGTTGCGGTGAACGCCATTAAGTAAAAATTCATAATGTAAATGTGGCGCTTGCGACATGCCTGTAGAGCCAACATAACCAATTACTTGTCCTTGCTTCACTCGTTGACCTTTTTTGACTGCTCGTTTGGAAAAATGTAAATACTTGGTCACTATGCCATTACCATGCTGAATAAAGACATAATTGCCATTGTATTTATTGTAAGTAGAGTGAGTTATTTTACCGTTTCCTGCGGCAACTACAGGTGTACCTTTGTTAGCTTTATAATCGGTACCTCTATGGGCTTTCCAGCGCTTTTGAATGGGATGAAAGCGTTTAGGCTTAAAGTTAGAACTTATATATCTAAAGTTAACCGGAGCCCGTAAAAAAGCTTTACGCATGCTTTTGCCATCGGATGTGTAATATTCACCGTCGCTAAAGCGTACCGCTTGAAATAGATCACCCTGATTAATAAACTCAGCGGCGAGAATATTACCTGTGCCTATATATTCTCCCTCCACATATTTTTTTTCAAAAATCACTTGGAAGCTATCATCAGCTCGAATGTCGAGAGCAAAATCAATGTCCCAACCAAAAATATTGGCAAAGTTAATTATTTGCCCGTCAGTTAAGTCTGCTGCTGTGCCAGCATTCCAAAAGTTAGAGCTGATAGTGCCCTGAGCAAAGGCCTCTCGTATTTCTACCGTTTTACTTTCTTTATGTGATTGGTAGCTATCGCCAACTAGGTTTATGTAAAGGGTGTCAGTTTTTGATAACGGGTATTCTAATGCGGTTATTTCTTGCTTATCATTATTGGCAATACGCAGGGTATCACCGACATTCATTTTTTGTAGTAGCTTGCTGTTTTTGCCTTTGGCAGTACTTACCGCATAAGTATCTTGGGCACTAAAACCTAAACGCTTAAAAATTCGCGCTAATGAGTCACCACTGCGTACTTTTACGGTTTGCCAAGTCATATTGCTTTGTTGTTGTGAATTTACCCTAGTTGCAATAGTGTCACTACTTGAGAACTGTTTATTTTTCGACTGACTTATAGAGGGGAGGGGGACAGGACTATCCTTTGGGGGAGCTATTGATTGCTGCGGCATGGCAACTTGATAACGTTTGCCAATTTCAAAACCTTGGTTATTGGTACTTTGTATTGCTAATTCTTGTTTACTAGGTAACAGCATTAGCAATAGTGCAAGCATGCTGATGGAAATAATAATGACGCGATGCTTTTTAGGGAGTTGTTGAAAAATTTCATTTAAGCGTAGAAGAACTTCATACAGATTTTTCAACTGACGCTGTATTATTTGTTGTTTATTCACAAGGATATTTATTTATTAAATGGTAACTGAAATACGATAACTGTCGTTAACTAATATTTCACTATACCAAAGTTTTTATAAAAGTTTCATAAAAATAGGGCCACAATGGCTTTTATACTTTTATGTCGATGATAAAGTGAGTAGAATTCGGCCATTGAAATAAATATAGACCTAGCTAGTGGAGCTAAAAATGACCGATGTTAGTCAAGCGTTTGCAGAGTTGAAGCGTGGTGCGGAAGAAATCTTAGTAGAAGATGAACTTTTAGAAAAATTAAAAACAGGTAAACCATTAAAAATTAAGGCAGGTTTTGACCCTACGGCTCCAGACTTACACCTTGGTCATACAGTATTAATCAATAAATTACGCCAGTTTCAGTTGCAAGGTCACGAAGTTATTTTCTTAATAGGTGATTTTACCGGTTTGATTGGCGATCCAACAGGGAAAAATGTTACTCGCAAGCCGCTAACCAAAGAAGATGTTTTAGCCAATGCTGAAACCTATAAAGAGCAAGTATTTAAAATTCTCGATCCGGCAAAAACAACGGTAGCGTTTAACTCTACTTGGATGGAAAAACTTGGCGCAGCAGGCATGCTGAAATTAGCCTCTCGCCAAACAGTTGCCCGTATGATGGAGCGTGATGACTTTAAGAAACGTTATACTAGTGGTCAGTCTATTGCTATCCATGAATTTATGTACCCGCTAGTACAGGGCTGGGATTCAGTGGCGTTAGAATCAGATGTTGAGTTAGGTGGTACCGATCAAAAATTCAATCTATTGATGGGTAGAGAACTGCAAAAAAGTGAAGGCCAACGTCCACAAACGGTATTAATGATGCCATTGTTAGAAGGTTTAGATGGCGTACAAAAAATGTCTAAATCACTTGGTAACTACATTGGTATTACCGATAGCCCGTCTGATATGTTCGGTAAAATCATGTCGATTTCTGATGTGTTAATGTGGCGTTATTATGAATTATTGAGTTTTAAACCCCTCGAAGAAATTGAAGGCTATAAAACAGATATTGAAAATGGTAAAAACCCTCGCGATGTTAAAATTGATCTAGCGAAAGAGCTTATTGCTCACTTTCATGATGAAGCGGCAGCACAAGCAGCGCATGATGAGTTTATTAACCGTTTTCAAAAAGGCGCAATGCCAGATGAAATGCCAGAGTTTGACCTTAGCCCTGAAGGTGGTGAAATTGCTATTGCTAACTTATTAAAAGAAGCGGGCTTAGTTGGCAGTACTTCAGATGCTTATCGAATGATCAAGCAAGGCGCAGCCAAAATAGAAGGTGAAAAAATTACTGATAGAAATTTAGTGATTGTCAGTGGTAGTGAGGCTGTTTATCAAGTGGGTAAACGCAAGTTTGCTCGCGTGAGCGTAAAGTAACTTTAATCGCTACCAAGTAACTCATTTCAATGACATGTCATTGAAATGAGTTACTTGGTTTCTGCCATTGTGTTTAGATTGGTAGAGTGCTTTATCTGCTTCTTTGAATAACAGCTCAATAATTTCATGAGTAGATTTACTGTTTTCACTATTTGCTTTATAGGTTGTTACACCAAAAATTGCGGTGACTTTATCATTTGGCCAAGCGAAATCATTAATGGTTGTACGTAAGTCCTCTGCTTTTTTAAGACGCCTTCTTTTGTGGTATTGACCGAGGCTATCGCAAACTCTTCGCCACCAAATCTTGATATTAGATCGCTTTCACGACTCGCTAGTAGAGTTTCGGAAAACTCAACAAGCACGTCATCTCCTTCAATATGTCCAAATTTATCATTGATTTTCTTGAAAAAGTCGATGTCAATCATGATGAGTGAAATTGAGGCATTATCAAAAGTTCGTTTGGTTAAATGAATTTGTTTTTCTAAAAATTTTTGAAAAGCTCTTCTGTTAAGCAGGTTTGTTAAAAGATCAGCTATGGCAAGTTTTTTTTAGTTTTGCATTACTTTCTTTTAATAAGTTTGTTGTTTGTATATGTGAAAGTGCATAGCTTAACCACGATGCCATAATGTAAAGTGCATCAATATCAACGGGGTTAAATGTTCTATCAAGTGGCGCGGGGCTTGAAAAATTTAAGGTACCAAAAATTTCATTATTTACTTTGATGGGAATACCAACATAACTTTCAAGTTTAAATGCTTCATAGGCAGGATGCTTATTTATGCTGGAATATTTCATGTGTTCAAAGGCTGTAGGGGCATTTGATTTTAAAGTAACGTCACAATAAGTTTCTCCCAGCGTAAAACAATCGCCAATTTTTAAGCCAACTTCACTGGGCAGTAAACTTGTTCTATTTGATAATTATTGTCAGTAACTTTTGATAGAATGCCAATGTCTAAGTTAAAACGTTCACAACCTAAGGCCAATAATTTTTTAATTTGAGAGTCAATTCCTTCTTCTTGATAAGTGGTAAATTCGTATAAACGCCTAATTAGCTTTTCACTATCTGATATTTCTTCTTTATTCATTTTTATGCCTTTTTGTATATGAGATAAAGTATACTGCATATGTGCCATTTCTCATCGCTGCTATTGCGCCAATTGACTTAAAATTCACCTAGACACTAAAAAGACTTAAGTAACCTTAAAATAATTATGGTTATATCTCTTTGTTCTCGTTCAACTTTCTATCTCTTTTTTTTCATTATCGTTTTTTGATCTAAATCATAACGCTTATATAGTAACAGCGTACACTGTGACATATTGTCGCAGTGTGTGATTCTAGTCACATGTTTTTTTCTATTAAGAATTGGATGCTTAATGTTTTTCTCCCCCGTTAAAAGTATGCTGAAAAAGGTACTTAGCCTATTGTCCCCTATCTGCCTGCTATCTGTTGCGGTTATTTTTCCTGCCCAAGCGTTATTTGTTAGCCCGCCTAAAGATCCGATGCCCTTAATAAAAGAAATTTTCGCACAGCAAACTAAAATTTCTGAAAAAGTAGCAGCCAAAGAGGGAGGCCCACTTGTTTGGACTATTTATAAGAATGAAGAAATATTAGGCTATGCGTTTGAAACTAACGATTTAGCGAAAATTCCAGCTTATTCAGGTGAACCAGTAAATATGTTAGTGGCTATTGACATTAAAGGTATTTATTTAGCTGCAAAAGTACTTGAGCATCATGAGCCTATAATTTTAGCGGGTATTCCTGAAAGTAAACTGCACCAATTTGCAGAGCAATATAATGGTTTAAGTGTTGCAGATCGGTTAAAAGTAGGTGGTAATCAAACAGAAGGTATTGTTCATATTGATGGCCTTTCTGGGGCAACTGTGACGGTAATGGTGATGAATGTTGCCATTGTTAAAGCGGCAAAAATAGTTGCACGCTCACTGGGTATTATTAGCACTACCCAAGAAGCTATTCAGCCAATGGGAACAATACTCCCTGATGTTTTTGAAAAAGCCGATTGGACCATGCTTACCGGTAATGGCGCGATTCGAAAACTATACCTTAATAGAAAAACAGTTGATGAAGCCTTTGTAGGTACAGAAGCTGAGCACGTTGATGAAGCAACACTTGAGCAAAAACAAGATATGTTTGCTGAGATTTTCTTTGCACAAGTCGATATTCCGACCATAGGACGTAACCTTTTAGGTGACAGTGAATATGACTATTTGATTTCTAATTTAAAGCCGGGCGAACATGCTATGGCTTTAATGGGTACAGGCTACTCTTTTAAAGGCTCAGGTTACGTACGAGGGGCAATTTTTGATCGCATTCAAATATTGCAAAATGGCAATGCTTTTGCGTTTAGAGATTTAGATCATAGCCGTTTACCTGATATTTATATTGATGGAGCGCCACAGTTTAGTGAAAGATCGATTTTTATTGTTCGTGAACATCATGAATTCAACCCAGCTTCAGATTGGCAGTTAGAGTTATTGGTTCGCCGTCAAACAGGTCCTTTAGAGAGTATTTTTACCAGCTTTAAAGCGGACTATCACACCTTAGATAACTATGTAGATCGCCCACCACTCATTTTGCCTGAGCCTGAGTTATCGTTAGCACAGCAAGTGTGGAAAGAAAAAAATGCAGAGGTGATTATTTTATTTATCTTGTTAGCAGTGTTATTAGTAGTTCTTTTCTTACAAGATATTTTAGTTAAGCACCCTAGATTTATGAATAACTTCCGGCATCTATTTTTAGTTATTACCGTGGTGTTTATCGGTTGGTCGTGGGGCGGACAGTTATCAGTAGTTAATGTATTTACTTTCTTACAAGCCTTTATGTCTGATTTTTCATGGGATCTTTTCTTATTAGACCCTGTAATATTCATTCTTTGGGGCGCAGCTGCTGTTACTATGATCTTTTGGGGACGTGCGGTTTATTGTGGTTGGTTATGCCCCTTTGGCGCTTTGCAAGAATTAATCAATTTATTTGCTCGTTATATCAAAATACCTCAATTTGAATTGCCTTGGGCAGTCCATGAGCGTTTATGGGCAGTGAAATATTTGATCCTTTTAGGCTTATTTGGTTTATCGATGGAATCACTGGCTACGGCAGAGCAATTTGCCGAAGTAGAACCATTTAAAACAACTTTCCTATTGAAGTTTGACCGTGAGTTGCCTTTTGTGCTCTACACCCTAGCATTGTTAGTGATTAATGTGTTCAATCGTAAATTCTTCTGTCGCTATTTATGTCCATTAGGCGCAGCACTGTCTACCAGTAATAGCATACGTTTATTTAGCTGGTTACGCCGTCGTCCTGAGTGTGGTCAACCTTGTAAAACTTGTGCAAAAGAATGTGAAATTCAGGCGATTAACCCTGATGGTGTTATTAACATGCGTGAATGTCATTACTGCTTAGATTGTCAGGTAACGTATTTTAATGAAGAAAAATGTCCACCATTGAAAAAACTAGTAAGAAAGAAAGCCAAGTACAAAGAAACAGAAATTAAAGTGAAAGAAGTCGCGTAGTAATCGCAGGCGAGCGTGTTTTCACGTAATAATATTCGCCTCAAGAAATTAATAACAAATTTACACAAACGGAGAAAAACAATGAGTAATGAAGATCAAAAAAATAACGAGGTCACATTAGAAAATAAAGACCGCCGAAAGTTTTTCGGAAAAACGGCACTCATTGGTGCTGGAGCAGTAGCTGCACCTATGACGGCAGCTATGTTTGCCGCAACGGCTAAGGCAAAAGCAGCTGAAGCAGGTAGCGCTGCAGTACATCCTGGTGAATTAGATGAATACTATGGTTTCTGGTCAGGTGGTCACTCGGGTGAAGTACGTATAATGGGTATTCCATCAATGCGTGAATTAATGCGTATTCCAGTTTTTAACACGGACTCTGCTACTGGTTGGGGCTTAACTGACGAAAGTAAGCGTATTAAAGGCGATAGTGCTGATATCATGATGGGTGATTCTCATCACCCTCATATGTCTATGACCGATGGTCGTTACAACGGTAAGTACGTTTTTATCAATGATAAAGCAAACTCTCGTGTTGCTCGTATTCGTTGTGATGTGATGAAGTGTGACAAAATGATCACTGTGCCTAATATACAAGCCGTTCATGGTTTACGTGTACAAAAAGCACCTTACACTAAATATGTTGTATGTAACGGTGAATTTGAAATTCCAATGAACAATGATGGTAAAGATGGCATGAAAGATGTCAGTACATACCGTTCGTTATACAACGTCATTGACGCAGAAACTATGGAGATAGCTTTCCAAGTAATGGTTGATGGTAACTTAGATAATACTGATGCTGATTACGATGGTAAATACTTTGCTTCAACGTGTTACAACTCTGAAATGGGTATGAACCTAGGTGAAATGATCGCCTCTGAACGTGATCATGTGGTGGTATTTAACTTAGCGCGTTGTGAAGCAGCCGTTAAAGCGGGTAAATTTAAAACTTATAATGGCAATAATGTACCTGTGTTAGATGGTCGTAAAGGCTCTGATTTAACGCGTTATATCCCTGTACCAAAATCACCACACGGTTTAAATACTTCACCTGATGGTAAGTACTTTATGGCGAATGGTAAACTATCTCCTACCGTGTCAATTATCGCTATTGATAAATTAGATGATTTATTTAATGATAAAATTAAACCTCGTGACACGGTAGTAGGTGAGCCTGAATTAGGTTTAGGTCCACTACATACAGCATTTGATAATAAAGGTCATGCATTCACTACCTTATTCCTTGATAGCCAAGTAGCTAAATGGAATATTGAAGAAGCGATTCAAGCTTATCAAGGTAAAAAAGTTAACTACTTACGCCAAAAACTTGATGTGCATTATCAACCAGGTCATAACTCTACTTCATCAGGTGAAACGCGTGATGCTGATGGTAAATGGCTAGTAGTATTATGTAAGTTCTCTAAAGATAGATTCTTACCTGTGGGTCCATTAAAACCAGAAAATGATCAATTAGTTGATATTTCTGGTGACGAAATGAAACTTGTTCATGATGGTCCTACTTTCGCAGAACCACATGACGGTACTATTATCCACCGTAGTAAAGTTAAGCCTAATAAAGTTTGGTCACGTGATGATTCAATCTTTGCTGAAACACTAGCACAAGCAAAACGTGACGGTGTTGATACTATGAGCGATAACAAAGTTATTCGTGACGGCAAAAAAGTACGTGTTTACATAACGTCGGTTGCGCCAACCTACGGCATGGAATCTTTTAACGTTAAGTTAGGTGATGAAGTTACTGTGATTGTAACCAACCTAGACCAAGTAGAAGATGTAACGCACGGTTTCTGTATGACTAACCATGGTGTACAGATGGAAATTGGTCCACAACAAACAGCTTCAATTACCTTTACAGCTAACAAGCCTGGTGTTCAGTGGTATTACTGTAACTGGTTCTGTCACGCATTGCACATGGAAATGCGCGGCCGTATGTTTGTTGAAGCTTAGGCTTCAAAGTAAATGTTCAAAAAGCCCAATACCGTAAGGAATTGGGCATTTTTTTATAAACTTTTTTTCCATTCGGTTAAAGTATCAATTAGGCTGTTAGAGCATTGAATGAAATTTGAATCATTTAAAACTAATGAACTTGCTTTAGACTTTTGCCCTTTGAAAGCGAGTGACAATATGTTGGCAGCTTGTTGATGAAATTGAGCATGCAAAGTGACAATTTCTTTATAGTGAATAGATTTTTCAAGTTCAGGCTCAATTGTTTCATATAACCATTTCCCAAAAGAACATTGATTATCAGCTTTTACCCTTGTAATAGTTTTTTCGTTTAGTATCGGATTAGAGTTAGCACCACTCATCGCGCAGACTGCGACTGCGGCTTTAATATTTTTAAGCCATGCAGTGTGCACTGAAATAGCGTTTTCAATTTCTTCAATAGAACCCATTTATACCTACTAACTAAAAACCATTTAACTTGCGTTCAAGTATAGTTTTTAGCGATTTCTTTTACTACTTATTTATATTCGAGAGGGGGAGCATATTACTCATCTTTTGAGGACGTTTTTTCTCTTTTTTTTACGCAAGATCAACAGTCAAATAGGTAAAAGTGTTATGCTGTTCGCACTTAGAAACTCAGTGATGAATTTTCCTTGCTTGTGATAAAAAAAACTCAACCTTTATTATTGATATTAATAGCTTTTATGAGTTGTTTTAGCCAGTACTTATTTGCTGAAAATTATGCTGTAACAGACTCAGATGATCTACAGCAAATCCTTGATGCCAGCCAAGATGGCGATACGGTTGTGCTAAGCTCTGGTCGGTATTTGGGTAACTTTATTGTTAACCAACAAATTACTTTGCGTGGTGAAGAGGGCAGCATCATAGATGCTCAGAACCATGGACATGCACTGGTTCTCAAAAACTCTCATATCATTATTGATAATCTAACTATCGTTAATTGGGGTGATGATCTCACCGAGCAAAACTCGGGTATTTATTCGAATGAAAAAGTGTCAGGTGAAAGGGCTGTAGGCATAGTCATTAAAAATAATAGGTTATCGGGGGATGGTTTTGGTATTTGGCTTAACTATGTCACTCAGTCTAAGGTTTTTAATAATAAAATTCAGGGAAACCTAGCGCTTCGCTCAGCAGATAGAGGCAACGGAATACAAGTAGCTAATGTTACTCATAGCCATGTATATAATAATGAAGCTTATGAAGTACGTGATGGTGTTTATGTTATTTCTAGCCAAAATAACTTGATAGAAGCAAATACCATGCATCATCTTCGCTATGGTATTCACTATATGTATTCTTATGATAATACTGTAAAGGATAATACTGCTTACAGTACGCGAGCTGGCTATGCGTTAATGAGTTCTCGCCGTTTGACTATTACCGGCAATAAAACTACTGACAGTGAAGATTATGGTTTTTTATTTAACTTTATTACCCAATCAACCTTTACTAATAATCACATCAAAAATGTCTGGACTAAGCCAGAAAATAAAGTATTAGGTCGTGATGGCAAAGGTTTGTTTGTCTATAATTCGGGCTTTAACACCTTAGAAAATAATATTGTTGATACCGCCGAAATTGGTATTCATTTAACCGCCGGCTCGAAAAATATCAAAATTTACGGAAATAGTTTTATTAATAATCCCACGCAAGTGAAGTATGTATCGAATACCAAACAAGAATGGAGTTTCGATGGTAGAGGTAATTACTGGAGTAATTACCTCGGTTGGGATATGAACAACGACGGTATAGGTGACGCTATTTTTGAGCCAAATGATGGTATTGACAAATTAGTGTGGCAATACCCTGAAATGAAAATGATCATGGATAGTCCGGCCATCTTAATTTTACGCTGGGTGCAAAAACAATTTCCGGTGTTAAAACCGCCAGGGGTGAAAGATAGTTACCCGTTGATGGAAAAACCGCAAACAGTAGAAAAAGCTGAAATACCCCAAACGCCTCAATTAGCTGAATCAAAAGCGAAGCCAGCTTTAATGGCAAAGGAATAAAAACATGAATAACCCAATTGTCTCGCTTGTTGATGCAGGCAAAAGTTATGCAAAACTTGATGCATTGCAATCAATGACCATGACCTTAGGTGAAGGTGAAGTGTTAGGCTTGTTTGGTCACAATGGTGCAGGCAAAACAACCATGATGAAACTGATTTTGGGGGTTATTTCACCCACACGCGGTCAGGTTGAAGTGATGGGCATGGCACCTGACTCAAAAGAGGCTTGGCATTGTCGAAGTAAGGTGGGCTATCTACCAGAAAATGTCAGCTTTTATGAGCAATTAACCGGTTTGGAAGTACTTACTTACTTTGCAAAACTCAAAGGTTTTTCTAAAAAAGAGGCGGTCGATTTACTTGAGCAGGTAGGCATTACCTATGCGATGAAACGCCAAGTTAAAACTTATTCAAAAGGTATGCGTCAGCGCCTTGGTTTAGCACAAGCTTTTATCGGTGAGCCAAGACTATTGCTGCTCGATGAACCTACTGTAGGGCTTGATCCTATCGCCACACGAGATTTTTATACAACCGTTGATCAATTAAAGTCTAATGGCTCTAGTGTGATTTTATGCTCGCACGTATTACCGGGTGTAGAGCAACATATTGATAGAGTGATGATATTATCTCGCGGACAATTATTAGCGATGGGAACATTAAGCGAGCTACGTCAACAAGCGGCTTTACCTGTCACTATCAAACCATCAGGCTTAAATGGCGCTTTGGCAGCAAATACAAAACTTAATGGCTTTTTATCATCAAGCTGTCAACAAACCTTAATGGTGCCAGAGCAAGAGAAGTTGATGGTATTAAAAGAGTTGCTGAGCTTAGATGGCTTGAATGACATTAATGTTGAAGCCGCTAATTTAGAACAAGTTTATCAGCACTTCCTTTCGCAATATGAGCTTTCATTAGATGAAAAAAAATCACCGAAAGATAATGGAGGGCAAGGCTAATGAAACAAATTTTTACCGTTGCCAATAAAGAATTTCATGATGGCCTTAGAAACCGCTGGTTGGTCTCTATCACCTTAATTTTTGCATTACTGTCTATCGGGCTCACTTATTTTGGTGCGGCAGCCTCAGGTGAAGTAGGGGTTGCATCGCTTTCGACCACAGTGGCAAGTTTAGCCAGCCTTGCGGTTTTTCTTATTCCCTTAATCGCGTTATTACTTAGTTATGATAGCTTTGTTGGCGAACAAGAAAGTGGCACCTTGTTGCTACTACTCACTTATCCTTTGAGTAAGAGTCAATTATTGTTAGGTAAGTTTATTGGCCAAGGTGGCATCATTGCTTTAGCAACCTTGTTAGGTTTTGGAGCATCAGCTGTGCTGTTATATTTTCAGCAAGGTGATACCGATATTTTTAGCGCGTTTGCCCTATTTATCTTCACAGCTATTTTATTAGGGTTAAGCTTTACCGCTATTTCTTATCTAATTAGCTTATCTGTGAATGAAAAGTCAAAAGCTGCGGGCTTTGCTTTAATCATCTGGTTCTTATTTGCCTTAGCTTTTGACTTAGCGCTATTAGCTTTATTAGTGGGCGTTGAAGATGGGGTTAGCCAGCAAGGTTTGACCCAATTAATGATGCTGAATCCAGCCGATATTTTTAGGTTAGTTAACTTGGCAGGTCTTGACTCTAGTGCTGTCAATGGCGCTTTAGCCGCTGCTATTAATGCTAGCCTGTCTCAAGGGCAACTGATTTTAGCGCTTGTTGCATGGGTTATTTTACCCCTTACATTGGCCATTATTATCTTTAAGAAAAAAACACTGTAATTATTCACTGAGAGTATTTTTTATGAAACCGTATAAATTATTAGCCTTAATTGTTGCTTCGACACTACTATTAACTGGCTTAATTGCCTGCACAGATAATGCTCAACAGGCAAAAGTTGTTCACCAAGCTGTTGCTATGGAATCAAGTGATGAGTGCCACTTATGTGGTATGTTAATCACACACTTTGATGGTCCAAAAGGTGAAGTCTTTCGTAAAGAGCAGGGAGATAAAGTTTTTAAGTTTTGCTCAACTCGCGATATGTTCAGCTATTATTTAGACCCTGAGAACAAACGCAATGTTGCTCAGATGTTAGTACATGATATGAGCAAAATGCTTTGGGGTAGTGACAGTATTGATGATAAATATTTTATAGATGCAAAAACGGCATGGTATGTTGCCGGCTCAGAAAAAACCGGTGCTATGGGGCAAACACTAGCAAGTTTTAGCCAGAAGCAAGATGCAGCAGCATTTGCTAAAGAGTTTGGCGGTCAGGTGTTAACTTTTAAAGAAATAAATCTTGATGTTTTAATGTAATACACAGCTTCGCCACTTATTATAGAAAACAAAAAGCAGCCTTATAAGAGCTACTTTTTGCTATTTAGCTAATTAACTAGGCTTGGTAAACCCAGGCTAAAAAACATTTTGAATCGTTTACATTGGTAAACTTAATTAACTTAGGGCCATTTTGATCGGTAACAACAATATTTTGTTTGTTCACTGAAATGGATCTAATTGGTGATTTAATTGAATAAACCGTACCTTTATATGTATAAGACATAATAAAACTCTTTTAATTTGCGCTATAACGCATGAATAAGAAAAGCTATATTATTGTGTGAAAACTTTTAGATATTTGTAATCCGTTGGGTATAAATACTAACTCAATACGAGAGCTTATCTCGATAACTCAGACAATAATTTAAGCTTAATAATTTGAGTGATGACTGACTGTGAAAAGGAAAGACAAAACATAGATAGTCGTAATGGACAATCCGTTAAATAAACGAGAGGAGAATAAATAACGGCATAACTATATAGAAGCTAGGTCAATAAGTAAACAGTTTATTTGTTTATTCTTATGGGAATACGCTTGCTGCCAAAATTACCTTTAGGGCCATTAAAGCGGCCTGCTATTGGCTGGTTACAATGTTGACAGTGTCCGTTGTCAGTTAGTTGATATTCAGGTATCTCATACCAATCGCGAATGATCACAGGTTTTTTACAGTTTGGGCAAAAAGTAGTTTCTGAATCACTATGGTGAACATTGCCGCAATAAACATAATTCATGCCATAACTTAAGGCTATATCACGTGCTCTTAGCAGTGTACTCAGCGGTGTATTGCCCTTATCTAACATTTTAAAATCAGAGTGAAAGGCGGAAAAGTGTAGAGGCACGTCAGTGCCTAAGTTTTCCACTAGCCATTGGCACATTTGATGTAGCTCTTGTTCGCTGTCATTTTCATCGGGGATCAACAAGGTGGTTATTTCAAGCCAGACGTTGGTTTCATATTTTAAATATCGCAGTGTATCTAATACCGGCTGTAGGTGCCCATGGCAAATTTTGCGATAAAACGCCTCGGTAAAGCCTTTTAAATCAATATTGGCACCGTCGATATGCTGATAAAACTCTTTGCGCGGTTTAGCGCACATATAACCAGCACTCACCGCGACACTTTTCAGGTGGTGAGTTTTGGCGATAACTGCCACATCGAGTGCATATTCCATAAAAATAACCGGATCATTATAGGTAAACGCTAGACTTTTACAGCCATATTGTAGCGCTGCTTTAACGAGTTGCTCAGGCGTCGCGTGATTACAAAGGGTGTCTATTTGACGAGATTTACTCATGTCCCAGTTTTGACAAAATTGGCAGCTTAAATTACAACCGGCAGTACCAAAAGATAAAACACTAGAGCCAGGATAAAAGTGGTTGAGGGGCTTTTTCTCTATCGGGTCAATGCAAAAACCGGATGATCGACCATAACTGTTGAGCACAATAGCGCCTTGATGGTTTTTTCGTATAAAACAACTGCCGCGCTTACCTTCGCGTAAAGTGCAGTGCTGTGGACAAAGATCGCAGCAAACACGACCATCTGCCAACTTATGCCAGTAATGAGTGGGAAAATTTTCAATTATCTTACCTGCTGCTTTATTGTTCATTCGTTTCACTAAATAGCAATAAAAAGACTATGCTTTAAGTGTAGTCAAAAAGCTAAAGAGGTGCTTAACAATGAATGCGCGAATGCCAGCGGTTGCTGGTAGCTTTTATCCTAACAATGTTGAACAATTGCAGCGTCAATTATCCAGTTTTATTGATGAAAAGTCTGGTACTGATATTGTGCCTAAAGCCTTGATTGTTCCTCATGCTGGCTATTGTTATTCAGGTGTAATTGCAGGTCATGGTTTTAGTTATTTACAAAAAAGCAAACATATCATTGAGCGGGTTATTTTACTCGGGCCTAGCCATCGTGTGCCCTTGCGAGGTTGCGCAGTACCTAGTAGTAATGTCTTTACCACACCACTGGGTGACATTAATATTGATCAAAGGGCATGCCAGCAATTACAAGTGTTAGGTTTAGCAAATTGCTCTGAGCAGGCACATCAATGGGAGCATTCGTTAGAAGTGCAGCTGCCTTTTTTGCAAAGCTGTTTAAATACCTTTGATTTGATCCCCATTGTTGTTGGTGCTTGTCAGCCTAGCGATGTTGCTACCTTGCTAAAGTCTTTATTAAGCGAACGGGCACAAAGTACTTTGGTTGTTGTCAGTACTGATCTTAGTCACTACCATGCTTATGAGGAAGCACAAGTATTAGATAGTGACACTATTAGGCGTATTTTGGCATTGTCCTCTGATCTAGCACCAGAAAATGCTTGTGGTTGTTACGCCCTAAATGGCTTACTTAGCTTTAGTACGCAGCAAGCATGGCAAATAAAACTCATCAGTAAGGCTAACTCAGGCGATAGTAAAGACGTTGTTAGCGCTAATAAAGAACAGGTGGTCGGTTATGCCAGCTTCATCTTATATTAACGGCTTTGTTAACTTAACCAAGGCAGAGCAAATTGAGCTTAAAAACTTAGCCAGACAAGTGATTATTAACGCCTTAGAACAGCATAAATTGGTTGTACCTGCTCAACCTAAATCAAAGGCATTGCAGCAAGTAGCGGCAAGTTTTGTTACCCTTTATCGCGACGATAAACTGTGTGGCTGTATTGGTTGTTACACCACTGAAAAGCCCTTATGGCAGGGGGTATGTCAGCACGCTTATAGTAGTGCTTTTGAGGATTATCGTTTTAGGCCATTACAAAAAACACAGTTAGCCACACTGCGTATCGAGATATCTATTTTATCTGAATTAGTGTCTTTAGAAAATAATGGCGAACAAGCGCTACTTCAAACCTTAGTACCCGGGGTTGATGGTTTATTACTTAAAGAAAATACACTCAATGGGGTGAAGCGTAGTGCGCTGTTCTTACCGTCAGTTTGGCGTTCTTTACAGTCAGCTGAGTCGTTTGTTTTAGCTTTGAAACAAAAAGGTCATTGGCCTAGTAACTATTGGAGTGAAAACATTGAGTTATTTCGCTTTCATACTCAGGTTTTTTAGTATCCTTAGCTAATTAATTCCTTGGGTATTAATAGACTTGGTATTACCTGCTTGATAGTCTAGGGGCTGTATTCTCATCCATTTGTTCATTATTCAATTATGATTAAAACTTTAGCCGCCTTCTCTATAATCTTTTTTCTTAATGCTTGTTCAAGCATTAAAGAAGCTGGGGTTGTTTATCATGATAGTTTTGATTTTTCTGCGGTACAAAGTTATAGCCTTTATGAGCGAAACTCCACTTTTACTGAGCTACAAAACTTGTTAGATTCTCGTCGCAATGCCATTGAAATAGCGATTGAAAGGACGATGGCAAAGCAGAAATTTAGTTACGCTGACGTTGAACATGCTGATGTGATTGTGACTTATCATGTGTTTAATGGTAATAAAGTCGATTATTCAAGCTACAATAAATCGGTACATTTTTGCCAGTATTGTTTACGTGCCACAGCTTGGAAAAAGGCTAACAAGTATTCAGCAGCGTCTCATGGTAGTTTAATTTTAGATTTAGTCGACCCTAAAAAACAACGCTCAGTGTGGCGAAGTATTTACTCTTTAAATATTAAAGACAAAGATAATAGCGCCGAAAGTAATAATAAAATTCAACGAGCGGTTGCCAGTATGTTAGCGCAGTATCCAAAAGTTAGCCTTAAAGGTGAGTAAACTAATGTTTTTTCGAGCGGCTTTTAAATGGCTCACTATTACCATAATAGTTATCTGTGGCTTTTTAGCCATATTATTATTTTTAGGATATTTATTAAAAGAAAATGAAGCCGTTACCACTCATTTAAAAGCCCAGCTTGAGCAAGAAGCCCGTCAGCAGCTAGCAAAAGAAGAACGCAAAAATAACCCTTTTAGTCAGCTAAAAAAACCTTTAACTCCAGCAGAAAAATCGCAACAAAAAGTTATTGCTGCTAACCAAAGCTGTGAAACTGACAAACAATGTTTTTTAGTGCATACCCAAAGTCAAGCCGTCGGCTGCATAGTCTCAGTAAATACTAAAGGAGCCGCTATTTTATTAAAAGTTGCGGCACAAAATAAAAGCTCCTTGCCATTTAGTCAGTATTGCCAACAAGAATACGCAAAACAGCAGTCTTTATCTGCTCAATGTCTGCAAAAGCATTGTTCATTTTAGTAAGCTTTAACAAAAGTATTCAAAAAACTATTCAAGGCGCAATTCACTGTTTATAATACCGTCCGTTAAATTTATTTACTTAATTTCACACTCAAACTAAGCAAGCAGAGAAAACAAATATGAACTTTCCCACCGATGAAACAGGTCAAGTGTTAGCCGAAATGCAACAAGCCGGAATAGATCTTAGTGTTACTCATGACGTGGTATTTTTTCACTTATTTGAACAACAATCTCAAGCACAAGCTATGGCTGACTTTATTGCGCAAAATATGTCGGCAATTAAAGTGAGTGTTCATGAAGATGAGACCCCAAACGTTTGGGATGTGGATTGTACAATAACTATGCTACCCAGCTATGAAGCTATAGTAAAACAAGAAGCTGATTTTGAGCAATTAGCTGCAAAATTTTCTGGCTACAATGACGGTTGGGGAATTGAAGCTTAAATTTTAACTAAGCTTAATAATATCAAGTTTATGCTGTTCTTTACCTTAAAAAAATACAAAGTTTATTTAACCATAATCGCGGAATCTATTGCGCTTTCTCTGTGTCAACGTCATGGTCAGCGCTTTAACCGTTTACGTCGTTTTTTCAGTATTAAAATTGTTAGAAATGCTGGTGCTACCGTTAATTTAACGGGCACCATTGATAGTGACACAGATATTTTAATTGCTAATCACCAAAGCATGACAGATATTTTTGTGCTAGAAGAAGTCATTGGTAATGATGTTCGATTTGTTGGCCGTACTGGGATTATGGACAAGTGGCCTGTTTCTCGTATTGTTGATTTAGTTGGCCATATTACTGTTGATCAACAAGATAGAAGAGCCATCATTAAATTGCTTAAAGATATCAAAGGCTGTAAGGGCAAAAAAGTGATCATTTTTCCTGAGGGTACACGCTCTCAATCAGGAAAAATTGAAGCTTTTGAAGGTGGTACTAAACTGGTTGTTGAAAAGTTAAAGCTTAAGGCACAGCCAGTGGTTATTAAGAATATTTTGTCTATTTATAATGAATCGGCTAAAACGGCTAAAAGTGGTGTCATTGAAATTGAAGCCTTACCAGCGGTGACTGTAGAAGATGGTTGGTATGAGAAAGCTTACCAAGATATGACCCGTGTTTTTGATCAGCAAAAACAGCTTTAAATATATTTTAAGCTAAGTTTAGGTTATTTATCTTTTTCGCTAATATGAAATGCAGGTAGCGATACCTGCCAGTAAATAGCTGCAAGCCTAAGCAATAGAGCACCTAAAACAGCAGCAATGGTTGCTTCATTTTCTGACCAAGATAAAACCCGCAATCCAACAAATAACCCCCCACCTAGCATCGCCGCTAAAGCGTATATTTCTTGTCGTAAAATCATCGGAATAACATTGCATAGCACGTCACGGATCATCCCTCCTGCAACACCGGTAATAGTGCCCATGACGATGGCAACAGAAAACGGCGCCCCTAAAGACAGTGACTTTTGCGTGCCTACGACGGCAAATAATGCCAAACCGAATGCATCAGCAATTAATAAAAAACGCTTAGGAATACGCTTGGGCTGGCGAACTAAAATAATAGTGAGTAGCGCAGTGATTAAAATGACATAAAGATAATAGGGCTGAACTACCCAAAATACGGGAGCTTGTAGAATAACATCACGAATAGTACCACCGCCAATGGCAGTAACAGCAGCAAGTACGACTACGCCAAAGGGATCTAATTTATACCGACCAGCCATCAGAGCGCCAGAAAGAGCAAAGACGATAATGCCAAAGAGATCTAGCCAGTATAAAAGCTCATTCATACTTTAGTTCTTACTTGTACAGTATCGGGCTATTAATGAGCATGTTCATTGTTAACGACAGGAAGTTTGGCCGCAAGCCAGCCATTCATATCACCGGTTAAATGACGTAAATCTTTAAAGCCATTTTCACTAAGAATATTTTCAGCAATGCCAGCACGACGACCAGAGCGACAATACACTACGACAGTGCTTTTTTTGTATTGTGTTAACTGACTTAAGTTTTCTGCTACCTTGTTGTGACTAACATTGATGGCGCCAGCAATATGTCCATCGTTATACTCATCTTCAGAGCGTACATCTAATAACACAACATTATTCGCTCCCCTATCAAGAGCGGCGAGTAAGTCTTGTTGTGAAATTTGTGGTGTTTCACTGGCAAAAGCCGCTAGGGTAAATAAACTCAGTACTAAGGTAAGTACACTTTTGATTTTTAGCATAATGGATTCTCAAAATAGTTAGTGGGTGTGCTTTTAACTACGCCAGTTTACATCACATTTTATGTTGTTACTATATATTAGCAATAACTAATTCAATGCTAATAGCTGATAATACAGTGATAAATAGACTAAACCACAGCAGATAATTAACTTTATTATTAGCATGAATAATGTCAGTGACTTGTGGTTGTCTGGCTAAGTCGTTAAAGCTTATTTTACTTAACTTAGTATTAACGCCATCGGTATTCGCATACATAGCGACGCCACTAAGTTTTATTTCCAAAGAGAGTGCTAATAGTAGTAAGGCCATATTAGTATTCAGCTGGAAAAAATGCTTTTTGCTCAATCGCCAAAAGAGTAAGAAGTTCTTACCTAGGCTGGTGAAAAGTATTAATAAAGAGAATATTCTTATCGGTAACCATTGCAATAGGTTTACTATTAATTTGCTATGGAGGCCAAAATGGTTGAATTTTTCAAGCTTGGTATTCCAGCAATAATGCATCTCTAGTAATAATCTAAATGAGATTGCCGCTAAAGGGCCAGCAATAAGAAAAATAACCGCAACCGCGTAGCCTTGTTGTAAAGTGCGCAGTAACTTCATCTCAATGGCGGCTTTACTCAAGCCTAAGCTTGATAACGGCTCAGTTGCTCTTAAAACCCAAGGTTTTAATGTTTGTTTGGCAAGGTAGTTTTGTTTAGCAACAATAGCTTGAGCAATACTTTTATTAACTTGCGATAGCCCAAAAGAGCCTAAAGCCAGGTAAAGTAAAAAAAACTGCCATAAAAAGTCGACTTCAATAAATGCTTCAAAGAGCCATAAAATAACAGCAATGGGCACCAAGGTAATTAAAATAGCCACTAAACCAGCGATAGTTTGTTGCTGTGGGCTATTTTGTGGTTTATTAACTTTATCACTGAGCTTTTGACAATAAATTTGAAAAAACCGTAGTGGTTCATGGTGACCAAAATGACTGATAAATCCTTTACTGATAATAGCGGTTAGCAAAATCAGTAATTGATAGCTAAAGGAGGATAGGGTAGGTAAATCAGTCATTTTATTGTTTTCTAAGCACTAACTTAGCGTTTTTCCCTTTAACTCATTGAGCATATTAATCACTAATTGCGATGAATTAATAGAGGCTGTTTCTAAATATTCATCGAATGACGTGGGGGATTCTTTGCCGGCAATATCAGAAAGTGAACGAATAATCACAAAGGGTACATCAAACTGATGACAAGTATGAGCAATCGCTGCTCCTTCCATTTCGACCGCTGCCATGGTGGGGAAGTTAGTGCGTGCTTTAGCAATGTCATCTTCTTTAGTCATAAAAGTATCACCAGTGGTGATCAAGCCAATCATGGTTTGAATGTTTTCTAACTCATCAATACCTGCTTTAGCTGCTGTTACCAAGGTTTGATGAGGAATATAGGCGGCGGGGTTTGCAGGGAGCTGCCCTATTTCATAGCCAAATGCAGTAACATCAACATCGTGGTAACGCACTTCTGAGCTAACAACAATATCACCAACTTTTAGGTTGGGATCAAAACCACCGGCAGAGCCCGTATTGACTACGTAATCAGGTTGAAATTTATCAATTAGAATGGCTGTGGCTAAGGCTGCGGCAACTTTGCCAATGCCTGATTGCACAATAATGACTTCATTATCGTCAAGCAGTCCTTGATAAAAGGTATAACCCGCATGGGTGCTTGTTTCACAATTGCTTAACTTTGCTTTTAAAATAGCAACTTCTGGCTCCATAGCGCCAATAATGCCTGCTTTCATTTTATTCTCTTCAAATGACCTTAATTGGGAAGATTATAGCTTGAAAGTCATGTTGTTATAAAGCAAGAAAGGATATTGACCTCAAAGAGGTTAATATCCTTTCAATTAAGTTGCTGTAAAACTAATAAGGTAAGGCGGCTATGCCTTGACCTGATAACTGTGGAGCCATTTGTGTAGCTAATTCAGCCTGAGCCGCGGCAGGCGTTAAAGCACCAGAGGTTCTTGCTCTCGCTTTGACTAATGGCGCAGGAATAATTTTGCCTTTTACTTTTGGTTGTGGTGAGCGATTACCCAGCAAGCGAGAATTGATACATGCTCTTATTTCATTTAAGGTGTAATTAGCTTTTACCTTAATACGAAGATGTGGAATTGCAGCGGCTTCCAGTGCACCACTGACAAACCAATCTTTTTTGATTTTGTAACCTTTCCCCTGAGTATCTACTAAGTCAATAGCGCCTAATAATTTCATTGAATTGCGTTCACAAATAACAAAATCTAAGTATTTACCTTCGGCATTAGTGGCTGCACTTTGGCTTGCTCGATTAGAGACACCATTGCGGATTGTCACTATATCTGACAATTTTACTCGGTTGAGAATACGGTATTTATTCCCCATGGCTTGCTCAACCAAATTTTGGAAGTTTTTTTCTGCAGGAGTAAAAACAGCTGATTTGCTGTCAAAAGGAAAAGGAAAACTATTGTCATTTAAACGACTTGCTAAGACACCAACAATGACAATTAGGCTGATTAAAGCAAATAAAATAAGTTCCATAAATATCTCCGATAATTCAAATTCTTGACGCTTTACTCACTATTGTGAGTAAAGCGCTTACTTAATATCTATTAAGCAGAATTTGTGCCAAAGAATTCTAGAAGCGGTTTTTTAGTTTCGAGTGACCAACGTCAGCGTACAAGTGTTGACGTTATTGCTATGCGTTGTAGTAGTGTGTTTTCGCAATCCGCGATTATTCAATGATAGCTACAGGTTAGGCGCTTGGATACTTACCTTTTAGCGCAGTATATAATTGTTGCTGAAAATCATCGGCGCCAGCATCAAGGGTGTTAACTAAGTTAGCCAATACTTCGTTGTCTTCTTCACCGTGCCAAATTTTGATATAGCTGCCATCTTTATAGCCGTGATCTTGACGGAAGAAGTTTAAGGTATTTTTGCCAACGTATTGACGGAATAACTCATCTAAATCCATATTCATTAACGACATGCAATCAGCTAACGCTTTTGCATTAAAGGCTTTATGAGTTACCGCAGCCGAGGCTAAATTCTCTAGAGCAATTTTAAAGTCATTTTCTGCAGTACCTTGATGAAGTTCTTTGGCAAGCTCACGGGAGATTTGTGCAACACTATCACCGGTCATTAAACGTAAACTTAAGCCAAAATGAAAAATATCCACTAACTCTAATTGTACTTGAGCGATGTCAATTTCTTGATGTTTCCACCATTTCCAACCATGATGATCAAGCATTTCTGCACATTCAACCCAAATAGCACGGTACCATTCATAACCATTGTCTCGCCAAGTTTCACTGACTCTGCTATTCATCGCATCTTGCATGGTCAGCATTTGATTAATTTGCTTCTGTGCAATCGATAGGGCGGTAGATAATTGTTCGCTCATTTCATTCTCTGATAATTTAATATGGACGGGGTTATTTTGCCTAAGCTTGACTACTCTGACAAGTGTTTGTCTGCTTGTTTTGCTAATAGGAGTATAATATCTTTATATTAGCTGGGTTATAGTAACTTGTTCCATACCCATACTTATTAAAATGGAAAGGATAGTGGTAAAGCGCTAGGAGAATATATGGAATATATAGAATATCTTGAAAGCAACAACGTGGTATTAACTAAATAACTTCTTTCTCACCATAGCGCGATAATCTTTTGGCGTTAAATTTAAGTCTTGCTTAAAGAGCCGTGTTAAGTGCCCTTGATCTTGATAACCAACCTGAACAGCAATTTCTTGAATAGTTAAATTACTCGAAGCCAATAATTCTTTTGCTGTTTCTATTCTCAATTGTTGCCAGTATTGAGCAGCTCTTACCCCTGTTGCAGCCTTAAACCTACGAGTGAAAGAGCGTTGACTTAAGCCAAATTGTGAAGCGAGTTCAGTCAAACTGATATCACTACTTAAATTGGTACGTAACCAAAACTGAATTTGGGCGATTAGTTCATCGGCATGCCTATCTACGGCTCCCTCTAAATAACGTTGTTCTTCATAAGGTTTTCTTATCTCATGCGAAAAGTTTCGCTCAACATTTTGCGCGGCAGCTCGGCCATAAGTCTGGCTAATAATATGAACAATAATATCTGCTAAAGCATTTAAGCTCGCGGCGCAATAAATACGCTCGGATTGAGTGATGAAAAAATCTGGTTTAAGTTCTACGTTAGGATAATCACGCTTAAATTGCTCTACGTAGTGCCAGTGCGTTGTTGCACTGTGGTTATCAAGTAATCCCGATTCGGCTAGAAAGCACACGCCAGTGCCAACAGCAAGTAAAGTTGAGCCTTGTTGCCAGCAGTGCTTAAGCCAAGCTATTAATTTTTTGTGCTTTCTTAATACAGGCCTAGGGTTTCGCCATAAACTTGGTACTAAAATAATATCAGGTAAATAGGTTTCATCAGCGGAAAGGTTATCTAAACTTATGTCGGGTAAAAACTGTAAACCAGCACGAGAAGTCACGGCTTTATTTTCTTGACTGACTAAATGAGTTTGCAATTTTATCGTTGATTTATCATAACGACGAGCAAAAGCCTCACCCGCCAATAACATTTCTAATGGCAAAGTTAAGCCCGTCGCAAGGACATGTTGATAAATAACTAAACTCACTTGTATTTGGTTTACCTGTGAGATTTTTTTTTTATTTAAGGGCATGTTTTCTCTAAATTTTGATAAGTTTGGCCATTATGGCATGTTTTGTGGCTGTTTATGCTTATTGTTTTCTTTTGCTACACTATAAACTTACTCCATTAGATTTATTACTCACTGTTAGATTAGGTTTTTTTGCATGACATCATTACCGGTAGTTATTGGCATGGGCGGTATTAACGCTGCTGGCCGTACTTCTTTTCATCAAGGTTTTCGCCGCATTGTTATTGATAAGATTAACTCAGAGGCGCGTGAAGAGACTTTTGTTGGTTTAGCGAGCTTAATGAAGCTAGTTTCTTTAAAAAACGGGCAGTTAGTTGATGCACAAGATAATATTATTACAGCGAGTGACGTTGAAGCCAAGTTAGGTCAGCAAATACTTGCTGGTACCTTGATTAGAAAAATTGAGAAAAACCATTTTGATCCAGATGCCACCCATTGGCATCAAAAAATGCACGTTCGCCCCGTTGATGCCAATATTTGCTTTGAGTTACGGGCAAAAGAGTTACCTCATCCTTTACCTCACGCATGGCATGTTACTGATTTAGGTGAGGGCAAAGTGAGTGTTGAAATCCCTGAGCACTTGACCATTTCTCATGATGCCTACCGTGATAACCCAATTAAAGCCGCAGGGCAAATGCCAACAGGTTTTGAACCGGGGGCACTTTATAATAGTCGCTATCAACCGCGAGGTTTGCAGGCTACTATTTTTGCTGCTACCGATGCTATTCGCTCAACAGGTATTGAGTGGGATGCTATTTTAGATAAAATCAGCCCAGATCAAGTAGGAACCTATTCAGCCTCTGTTGTAGGACAAATGCAGCAGGAAGGTTTAGGCGGCCTTTTAAAAAGTCGTTTAGCGGGCTCTCGCGTTAGTACTAAACAGTTAGCATTAGGTTTAAACACTATGTCGACTGATTTTATCAATGCCTATGTTACCGGTAATGTTGGCACAACTTTCACCTCTTCAGGTGCTTGCGCTACTTTTTTATATAACTTGCGCTCTGCGGTGCAAGATATGCAAGCAGGTCGAATTCGTGTTGCCGTCGTTGGTAGCGCTGAAGCGCCGATTACTCCTGAAGTTATTGAAGGCTTTGGTAATATGAGCGCCCTAGCCAATGAAGAAGGATTGAAAAAACTAGATAAAAGCGATAAAGCAAACCACCGTCGTACTAGTCGTCCGTTTGGTGAAAATTGTGGTTTTACTATTGGTGAAGGAGCGCAATTCGTGGTGCTAATGGATGATGCATTAGCGATAGAAATGGGCGCAAAAGTAATGGCGTCAGTTGCTGATGTTTTTGTTAATGCCGATGGGTATAAAAAATCAATTACTGCGCCAGGACCTGGTAATTATATCACCATGGCAAAATCGGTGGCATTAGCGCAAAATATTTTAGGTAAAGAGTCGCTGCAAGAGCGTAGCTTTATTCTCGCTCATGGTTCAAGTACGCCACAAAACCGTGTTACTGAATCGTTAATTTATGATCGCCTTGCCAAAAATTTTGATATTAATAACTGGCCTGTTGCTGCGCCTAAGGCGTTTGTTGGCCATACTATTGGTCCGGCGAGTGGCGATCAAATGGCAATGGCATTAGGTATTTTTAGCGATAATATTATGCCCGGTGTCACTACTATTGATAAAGTGGCTGATGATGTTCATAGTGATCGTTTAAATATTGCTACCGATCACTGGCACTGTGGCGATATGGATGTTGCTTTTATCAACTCTAAAGGCTTTGGGGGTAATAACGCTACTGCGGCGGTATTTTCACCAAAAGTGACACTCGCTATGATGAGCAAACGATACGGTGAGCAAGCGATGAACGAGTATCAGCAAAAGCTAGCGCTAGTTGAACAAGCACAAGATGTTTATCGCCAACGTGCTAACCAAGGCGAGTTTGATATCATCTATAAATTCGGTGAAGGCTTGCTTGATGAAGCCGCTATTGATATAAATAGTGATCGTTTGAGTTTTGCAGAGTTTAAACATGCCGTGGCCTTACCAACTGAAAATCCATTTGCTGATATGGTATAAGAGTAACAATTAGCGAAAGATACCTTTTAAATTAGAAAAAGCAGCCTAGGCTGCTTTTTTTGTGATTGGAGGTTAATGAGCCTTTGATATATTTCAACGAAAATAATGGCTAATACAGTTTTAAGTTATTATCACTTTACCTAGACGGCACTTTTTTTTTAAGCTCAATTGATAATACTCTTATCGTGACACAGGCTTACAAAATCATTGTTTAAACTTGCTACAATTTCAGGTGTTGGATAGGCAATAAACCAAGAATGTATATCTTGAATTATTTGATATCCACATTTGTTGGCAACAATTGACCCACGGATAACTTTTTTACTCGAATTTTCTTCAACAATGAAAGTCTGAGCCGTTTTTCTAACTTTAGAGAACTGACCAGTTAATTCATTTTTAGTAATGTACAGAGTAGTTTTGAGTAAAGAAGATAGTACTTCTAACAAAAATTCACTGTCACCATTTGTGAGTTGTTGACTTTGGAGGTCTTTTAACTTGGGACTATAAACTTGAATTAAGTTCTTATATTTAAACCTTTGTTTTCTTTTGTTTCTTCTTTCTTCTAGTGGTAACCAAACAATGGATTTTACCGAAAGCTCAGTCATATCACTATTACTAAAAAAGATTGGTTTAATATTAACTGTATCTGTACCGACATTTTCTAAGCTTACTATTTGCGAACTATGCTCGCCAATCAAATCCCTTAATGGCACCTCAGTGGTAATGTCTATCAAAGGTAAAATTTGATTGTTAGCGTGTTCTTGATCCTTAGCTAGCTTGCTGTTTCTTTGAGACTGGATTAAAGATGAATGCGTACCTATTTGAACTAACAAACCAGCCACTCCGCCTACACCTTGGTACATGATAGGAGAGGCATTGGCGGTATCATTTTGTGAATATAATCCGCGTAAATCAACGTTTGGATTCTCTACAAAATTAAACTTAAAATCTGTTTCATCTAAATATCCCTCTCTTATTATATTAACATGCTTTGTATAATCATCTCGGTAGGGGGTGCTGCCACACCCTACCAAAGTGATTGCAAATATTATGAATAAAAAACGCATAAGTATTATTTATCTCTCAATATAAAGTTAAATAGCATCTTTTATTTTTTGTTTTCCATTTTCAATTGCTTGGTAATAGGAGGTTGTGACGCTTGGGAAGGTAGATGGCTCATCCCAGTCACCAGAAGGCTGAACTTTTTCGTCTATTCTCAAATATTGAACATATGCATTAGTATCTAGATCTACTGAGTACAATGACCCTGCAATGTAACCTTGCGGATCTCCGTTTGGTATGTAGTTACTAAAGCTACGATAAGCCCCATGATTATATACATCTAAAACCACAAGCAAATCAATTCCTAACTTTTCTTTTAATACTCTAAAATCTTTTTTTGCAAACCCTAATTCACCTTTAAACTTCTTTAATTTGTCTATAGAAGTCGGTAGGCTTACCAATTCAACATTTTTTGAACGTTGAGAGTATTCAGCTAAAACAATGTTTTTAATTTTTGTTAACTCGTCAGTCATAATATTAGCTTCGAGGTGAGTATCTAAACTACTTGTTAATGCTGATGCCACTCTATAGCAAAGTAAACAATTTGCTCCATATATATGAGTCGTTGCTTTACCTTTAGGTGGGGCATAAGCAATGCCAACTTTCAAGCCATCCTTTGCAAATAAGTTAGTGTTTAAAGTCACTGTTGGCTGAGGTGTACTACCACATGCCGAAAGTAGGATTGCCAAACCTGCAACAAAAAGGTATTTAAATTTAATTCCTAACATTTTCATTTTATTTCCTAATACATTCTTTTTATGTGTTTACAACTGATTGTGTTGATGCTTCGCCCATAGCAGCCAGACAACTTAAAATTAAATGTTGATAGAAGCTTCTACAGTTTAATAACTAGCTAAATATTCCTTTATCTTTGTTCTTTATCAATATAAAGACATTTGAAGATTATTTAGCTTGTTGAGTGATATTAAAAAAGGGGTGTATTGAGAGTGAATATCTAGACTACCTATCCACTTTGATGATAATCCATTATAATTCAGCGATCTAACTTCTTAATATAATGCCCACCTTGACAAGTAAATTAAAAAACAGCAATTTAAAACTAAGTTTGTTAGTTAGATGCATTTTAGGTCTTACAATCACTTTATGGCCTAACCGATTCAATGGTTAGGTCACCTGTACTTTCAATAAGGCTAAAACCAACCAAGACAGTCATAAGGCACCAGTAACCCCTGAAAGTTTCATTATTAATACACTCGCGGCAGCTAGGGTATTTACAGTTAGTAAGCCATTGTGTCATGAGTAAGCTTTGCCAAAGGTTGTGCAAAAGTAGTATTTTTAGTTTACATCGGTGCCTTGTGTTTTTAAAAAAGTGCTGAACCTATTGAAAGCTGAGGTGTCTATCTAGCACCTAATGTTAAAAAAGTGTTATGTCATTTGTACTAGATGGATTTGTGATAGAAGGGAGTACTTTAGAGCAAGCATCACTTAAAGCTACTAGTGTGAAAGATCATGCGCTGGAAAAGAATAGCCTGGCAATTTTCGCATCTATTCTTGTCCATTTACTCTTGGCATTATTGTTATTTTTTATGTCGGGAATCAACAGATAAAAGAGGTTAAAACGACTAAAAAAGCCATTAAAAGTTACTTGTTTAACAGGCTTGTCCAGCCAATGGTGAAACGAGTGATAAAAGAAGAGCAAGCCGTAGTGCTTAAGCAAGAAAACTCGGTACAAGCGGTGATAAAAAAAGTAGAAAAACACAAGGCAACTGAATCAAGTAAGGTTGTAAGCTCTGTTATTTCATCAACCTCTTTATCAGTAAAATCTAAAAAAGAAATACCCAAACCAGCTCAGGCAACTTTCTTTGCTTATCAGCAACTTGATAGTTTGAGAAACTCGATAAATGAAAAAATTATCACGCAAGAATTATCCAAGCGACAACAATTTAGATCGCCTTCCTCGATGCATGGTGAGCAAATTCCAGTGCCTCACTCTAAAAAGCAGTTAACACCAGCACAACAACGAGAGAAAAAAGTCACCAGAATGTCGAATGATATTTCCATCACTAAATACGATAATGGCATTTGTACTATTGAACGTGAGCAGTTCTTAGGTAGCCCAGTTGAGGGCTCTAGCTCAGCATTTGCTTGTGGAGAAAATCAATTTGAAAAAAGTTTTCTTGAGCACATGAAAAAGCTACAAGAGCAGTTGATACCAGTAAAAAACAAATAAAAGCTGTACATAAAAACAGTGCTTTGGCTATACTTAACTTATCATTAATCTTAGTGTGAATAATTGTTGAAATTATATATTGCTGAAAAACCGAGTTTAGGCCGTGCTATTGCTGCAGGTCTGCCTAAGCCTCATAAAAATCATAAAACCCATATAGAAGTTGCCAATGGTGATGTGGTGAGTTGGTGTGTAGGTCATATCTTAGCGCAAGCCGACCCACAAGATTACGATGCCAGTTTAAAAAAGTGGACTATGGATTCCTTGCCAATAGTGCCGCAGCAATGGCAATTAAAGCCTATTGCGCGAACCCGAGCCCAGTTAACTATTTTACGTAAGCTGGTTAAACAAGCGGATGAAATTATTCACGCGGGTGATCCTGATAGGGAAGGGCAGTTATTAATTGATGAAGTGATAGATTACTTTAAAGTGTCAAAATCGAAAAAAGAAAATATTAAGCGCCTATTGATCAGTGATTTAAATCTGCCAGCGGTTAAACGCTCACTAAAGTCCCTTAAAAGTAACCAAAATTTTATACCTTTATCAACGTCTGCACTCGCGCGCTCAAGAGCGGATTGGCTTTATGGCATTAACTTAACTCGAGCTTGCACCTTGCAGGGGCAAAAGCAAGGCTACAATAGCGTGCTATCGGTTGGTCGTGTTCAAACTCCAGTACTGGGATTAGTGGTTAGGCGTGAGCAAGAAATCACTGAATTTACCTCTAAGCCCTTTTATCAAGTACTGGCGCACTTAAGTGTTAACAAGGAGCAAGCAAATAAAACAGCTTGCTTTACCGCTAAGTGGCAACCTAGTGAAGCATGTCAGCAATATTGTGATGAAGAAGGGCGGGTTTTAGTTAAAGGGTTAGCTGATAATGTGGTCGCTAGAATTCATCATCAGCCTGCGATTGTTGAAAGCATTAATGCTAAGCAGAAACAACAAAATCAACCGCTACCTTTTAACTTATCAAGCTTGCAAATTGCTGCGGCCAAACAGTTCTCTATGAATGCTAAATTAGTGCTTGATGTTTGTCAGGCACTGTATGAAAAACATCAACTGATCACTTACCCTCGTTCAGATTGTCGTTATTTGCCAACAGAGCAATTAAAGCAAGCGGCCACTGTGATTAACACTTTAGTAGCCACGAATTTACCTTGCAGTGAACAGGCAAAAAATGCCGATAAGGCCATAAAAAGTAAAGCATGGAATGATAAAAAAATTACCGCTCACCATGCTATTGTGCCAACAGAAAAATCAGCTAATAATATTTCTCTTAACTCTTTCGAAAAGAATATTTACTTACTTATTGTAAGGCAATATTTAGTGCAGTTTTATCCCCCCCACCTTTATCAACAAACTAAAGTTGAATTAAGAATAGCTGGAGGTCTGTTTACGACCAGTAACAAAGTAGAGCAACAGCAAGGTTGGAAAGTGCTTTTCCCAAGTAGTGATAAATCAACAGAAGAAGAGAATGTTCTGCCAGCATTGCATCAAGGGCAAGTATTGCATACTCAGCGAGGAGAGTTAGTTGAAAAGCATTCTTCGCCACCTGAGTCTTTTACTGATGCAACGCTGCTAAGTGCAATGACAGGGATAGCTCGTTTTGTCAATGATGATAATATTAGAAAAGTATTAAGGGATACCGATGGCTTAGGTACTGATGCTACCCGAGCAGGCATTATTGACTTGCTCTTTAAACGAGGATTTTTATTGAGGCAAGGTAAAAAGATAATCGCGACAGAGGTTGGTATTGCGCTGGTTAATGCTTTACCTTTACAGGCAACTTTACCTGATATGACAGCACAATGGGAAGCTAGCTTAACGGCGATTAGTGAGAAAAATGCTAGCTATTTAAGTTTTATGCAGCCGTTAACTAGTACGGTTACCGAAATGGTAAGCATTGCGAGCCAACAAGCCTTTGTAGGTTTGCCAAAAATTGCTTTTAAGCCCAAACGAGGTAGAAAATCGCAGAAAAAAGTGACTAAAAAGTCAGGTTGTATACCGTTAGCTAGCTGACATAGTAAACAGAAAAGTTACAAAACTTAGTGACTAGTGGCACAATAAAAAATATCAGAATAAGTCATACAACTAGCATATGACTTAGTTATATAAAAAGAGAAGAGCATAAAAGATGATCGTATTACAAAACGTTATGGAAAAGAGCAACCTTTATAAAGTGGATGAGTTTGGTGTTAAAAACTATAACTATGGGGTCATAGGTTTTTTTTCTTTAGTGGTTTTTAGTTTATTAAATATCATATTAGGCTATGTCACTTTTTTAGCTGAAACTAGCGTAACAAACTCCCCGGTACAAAATTATGTTGATGCTTTGTGGTTGATGTTAATGTCATCCACAACCATTGGCTTTGGTGATGTTTATCCCATAACTTTTGTTGGTAGAGCCGCAGTGTTTATTATGTTTATTTTAGGGGTTGGTATTTTAGGCGGTGTTGGTGCTGTATTTGCTAATAGAATATTAGGCTTTGCAGACACTAATATTAAAAACCGGGAGTTAAGAAAACAAAATGACAATATTCTTTCTCAAAATATTGAAATACATAGAAAACTAGAAAAGCTTGAAGAAAAATTGGAATCTTTGCTTAGCGCTAAAAAATAAGTTTTATTACAAGTGAGTAAAAAATAACGCTGGATTACTGCTAATTCAAAGGTAAAAAGGGCACATTAAAAATAATGAGCCCTAATAAAGTATGTAGAAAACTACTTTACTAATAATTACTTGTTAGTATATTTCTTTAACCATTTAAAGACTTCTTCATACCAAACAACTAGGTTATCAGGTTTTCGAATATGGTGATCTTCATCAGGGAACATCACTAATCTGCTATCGATACCTTTACGCTGTAACGTGGTAAATGCGCCTAAACTTTGTGCATAGGGTACACGGTAATCAAGCTCACCTTGAATGACTAACATAGGCGTTTTCCAGTTATTGACATAAGCAGAAGGGTTGAATTTAGCATAATCTTCGCTAATCTCACCTTTGGTGTCCCCTTTTTCTTTACCCCATGAAGAGCCACCCATATCATATTCAGGGAACCATAGTTCTTCAGTTGATTGATAAAAGCTCGGCATATCATATAAGCCAGCGTGGTTAATCAAACAATTAAAACGCTCTGACCAATTACCTGCAATCCAGTTCATCATATAACCACCATATGAAGCACCTAAAGCACAGGCGTTTTCTCCATCAAGCCAAGGTTGATCTTTAATAATAAAATCTAAACCTTTTTGTAAATCTTCTAGTGGCTTACCTCCCCAATCACGACTGATAGAGTGGGTGAATTCTTGCCCATAACCAGTAGAACCATGGAAATCAACCATCACAACACCATATCCTTGAGCTGCCCATAATTGCGCATTCCAACGATAATGAAACATATTACCAAAGCTACCTTGTGGTCCACCATGCACTAAGAAAGCGATAGGGTATTTATTACCTGCTTGATAGTTAGCAGGTTTTAACCAATAACCATGTACTTTCTCATCATTCCAACCTTTAAAGTTGAACTGCTTATATTCGGCAAAATCAATATTAGCTAACTTATCTTTATTGATATGTGTTAATTGCTTGAGCTCATAACCATCAGCATTAATAGTAAAGATATTTTTTGGTGTCGCCAAAGTGTGACGAGTAAATATTATATTATCACCAAAGCTGGCTACATCTGCATTACTACCCACATCATAGACTTTACGTACTTCATTAAATTCAGTTGAAATGGCAAAAATACTCTTTTGACCAACATCTTGCGCGGTCACAAAAAGCGTTTTATTATCTTGCGAGAAGCTGATGCTACTAACGGAACGATCCCACTGAGGTGCAACACTTTTAATTTTGCCATTTCTATTATCACGAATTTGTAAAGTAAATTTATCCGCTTCATAGCCCGGTGTTTGCATAGCTTTATAAGCAAGGTAGCGACCATTGGATGAAAATACTGGCTGTGCATCCCAAGCTTTATTATCGGCGGTCATATTTATTAAATTAAATGAAGCTTGCTGCTTTCCTTGTGATAAATCGACTTCAAACAGATCAAAATTGGTTGTCCAAGCGTGATCATTGGCAGCGGTTTTTGTTGAAGAGTCTTTGGCAGAAAAAACTAAAGAACTGCCCTTAGGGTGAAGCGTCACTTGGCCAATGCCTGCAATATCACTGCTCCAATCAGCCATGATATCTTGTGCAGTTTCTATAACTCCAAGCTCATTTTTGTAGGCTACAAATAAATGGTCTTTATATTCGGTTGCCCAAACATCCCAATGACGAACCATTAATTCATCATAGGCACGAATATTATATTTCTTTTCTTTATCTGCTTTTTTAGCAGCAACAGTACAAGCTAAATCTTTACAGCCAGGTTTAACTGTTAAAGATAACGCAAAAACCTGACCGTTTTTTGAAAGCTTAAAGCCATTAATACCTACAGGTAAATCTGATACCTGTTTAGCTTCACCACCATGTAACGGCAATTGCCAAATTTGAGAGCTACCACTACGTGAAGACAAGAAGTAAATTGATTTTGCATCATCAGCCCAAACGACATTATACTCAGATTTTTCATGGCTAGTTAACTGGCTCACTTTGCCTGATTTGATATCTTGGTTATACAAATGGTTATCTAATGATGAACTACCTTTTTTCAAACCATAAATTAAGCTATCACCTTGAGGTGATACTGTTACATCATGCAGCTGGTTTAACTGGTTTAATTTTTCCACAGTAAATACATCAGCACTTGCTGCATTTACCGTTGCTGCAAGAGATACAGCAGCTAAGATAAGTGTTTTTTTCATAGGACTCTCATTTGACCTTAAATTTATAACGCACATAGATTGCTAAGCAAAAAGCGATAAAACAACCTAGGTTTAGAGTGCGATAAGAATATACAATCTTCCAGTTTTAAGCAATTTTGTACCAAGCTCAAGAAACTGTAATTTGTAAAGCAAAAACGCCACTTTATTTGGATAAAGTGGCGTTTAAATTACAGGTTAATTAAAAGAGGATAGCTAAAAAGCTATCGCTTAGCTTGTTTCATTTTTTTATCTACTTTTTCTAAACGACGTTCTTTTATTATGTTTTTTATTTCACCACCAATATGATTCTCTCCACGTTCGGCAGCTAATGCAATTTGGCGTTCACGCTCAGCAAATCGATTACGCTGTTTTTCGCTTACTTTGTCATGACAACGATTACAGCTAACACCTTTAACGTAATGCTCACTTTCTTTCTCTTGTTCAGTTAACGGGAAACGACAAGCAAAGCACTGATCATATTGCCCTTGCTCTAGATCATGATTAACAGCAACGCGGCCATCAAAAACAAAACATTCACCTTGCCATAACGTTTCATCACTCGGCACTTCTTCAAGATATTTTAAGATCCCTCCTTCTAAGTGGTAAACGTCTTCAAATCCTTGTTCTTTCAAGTAAGCCGTCGATTTTTCACAACGAATACCACCAGTACAATACATAGCAACTTTCTTGTGTTTATTTTTATCTAAATTATTTTTTACATAATCAGGAAATTCACGAAAAGTTTCGGTATTAGGGTTAACGGCATGTTTAAAAGTACCAATCTCAATTTCATAATCATTACGAGTATCAACTAGTAAAACTTCAGGATCTGAAATTAATGCATTCCAATCTTTTGGTTTAACATAGGTACCTACTACATGGTTAGGATCTATGCCTTCGACACCCATAGTGACAATTTCTTTTTTCAATTTAACTTTAGTGCGATGAAAAGGGTTTTCGTCGTGGTAAGAGATTTTATATGAAATGTGGTTTAGGTTAGCGTCTTGCGCTAAAAAGCTAAGAACTTGCTCGATAGCTACTTGGCTGCCAGCAATAGTGCCGTTAATTCCTTCAGTGGCTAATAGTAAAGTGCCTTTAACTTCAAGGCTTGTCATTTTTACTAGCAGGGGCGCGCGTAGCGCTTCAAAGTTTTCAAGGCGAACGAATTTATAAAGCGCGCAAACATTGATTTTTGTACTCTGGTGCGTTGTGTTTGCTTCTGCTGGGTGTGACAAATTGTGTGATGAACTCATAGCTTTCTCTCTAGTGAACTAGCCGGAACGTAAATCCAGTGCTGTAGATAAAATTATATATTGAGAAACTCGATCTAAATACTTTGATCCAGATCAAGTTTTCGGCCGCGGATTTTATCAGAAAATAGCATCCTTTCCCAGTCACATCAAAAGGTGTTAATGACTGCTTGTCGATTGCATTGAATGCTTAAACAATCCAGCTTCATCAAAAATTACTCTGTCTTCATAACCACTAAACCAGATAGCATCAGGGTTTCTACCCACAATAGCTACCTCACCTCTATTGTGAGCATCAGCTGCACCACGCAATAATTTAAATATAACCACGCCGTTTTCAGTACCGGGTACGCCAGGCATAGGTTCGTTTGTTACTGCTACCACTTCGGTTTTACCAAGGTAATGAGTAATAGATAGCCTTGCGTGAGCTTCAATACCAGAAAGCCCCTGCTGAGATTTATTTAATAATTGCCAAGCTTCTTCAATAGGTAAATTAAAAGCTTTATGGCCAATAATATCGCGACCACAGAAGAAATAGTGATTTTCAATACGATTACGTTTCAGCTCACGCTGCATGATACGCAGGGCGTCAGCATCATTACTAATACCTTTAATGAGTGGCGCTTGGTTTTCAATTGAAATCCAATTACGACTTGCTAGCTGTTTAACGGCCTTTAATGTGCTATCAACCCATTGTAAACCCCCATCGGTATTGTCAATGTAATTGCCGTTGTCATCTTTTTGTAAAAACTCATCAGGATGATTAAAGTGCACCATAAACCTAAATTTAATACCCGGATAAGCTTGATGAAAGTCATCCATCATAGTAAAGAAAGTTTCATCAAAGCGATCAGGGTAGAAAGCTAATTCTTTGGTGCCAACACGAATATTTTCTATACCAGCATCAGCTAAAGCTGAAAACCATTGTGCTAAGCTTTTGTTGAGTAGCACCATAGGATCACCACCAGACATCAAGATCTCGCGTAACTTTTCTCGTCCTGTATTAGGGTGGCGGCCGCCATTTTTCTCAACAATGTCATTGTGCTCATTAATGTAATTTACTAGCTCAGAGATTTGCGCTAAACCTTTACGTTCAACACTGCCATCATTACGAGCGATTTCTTTCTTGGCTATCAGCTCTTCACGATAACAAAAGCGGCAATGTGCAGAGCAAGTAGAAGCCACGTAAATTAACCCTAATTCGTATTTGTGAATCAAACCTTCAATAGGGCTGTAATCCATTTGATTGCCGGGATCTGGTGCTCCTTGCATATCAAATGTTTCAGCCGGACTCGCTTTTATTAAGGTTTGTAGTGGCGGACTATTTCTAGCAAGCTCAAAGTAGTGACGAGTAATTTTAACGGGCATTCGGCTTTCTATATCTTGTTCGGTACCTTTTATAGCAATCAATGCTTGTTTTTCTTCTTCGGTATAGAAGTTAAGCATGTCTTCAGGTGCTCTATCATCAAGAAATTTTTTTAAACCATTGATGATTTGTCTATCGTGCTTAGCATCAGTTACCTTATCTAAGAATGCCTGTGCTTTTATAGTAGGAACGTACTTTTCAGCTTTTGCCATGTTAATCACCCATTGTAAAATAATCAGTATTAACAATAATAGTGAAATAATCTTAGCGTAAGAACAACTGATTAAAATTCACCAAGTCATTACTTTTGGTAATGACTTGGTCGTGGTTTATATCAAATCAAAAAAGCCACTTTATTTAACATAAAGTGGCCTTTTAACAATATGATTTGATTATTTACACAGAGTTAAGCTTCTACTTGTAAAATTACAGTAGCAGCTTTATCTGTGTACTCTTCCATCTTATCAAAGTTCAAGTAACGGTAAGTATCAGCAGCGGTAGCATCAATCTGAGACGCGTACTCCATATACTCAGCAGGACTTGGAAGCTTGCCTAAAATAGCACCAACACCAGCAAGTTCTGCTGACGTTAAGTAAACGTTTGCGCCAGTTCCCAAACGGTTAGGGAAGTTACGCGTTGAAGTAGACAATACTGTAGTATTATCACCTACACGTGCTTGGTTCCCCATACACAGTGAGCAGCCAGGAGTTTCTACACGAGCACCAGCTTTACCGTAGATGTTAAAGTAACCTTCATCTTTAAGCTGAGCACTATCCATTTTAGTTGGTGGCGTAACCCACATACGTGTAGGTAAAGAGCCACCGAATCTTTCGATTAACTTACCCGCGGCACGGAAGTGGCCTATATTGGTCATACATGAACCGATAAAAACCTCATCAACACTAACGCCAGCAACGCCAGATAATAACTTGGCATCATCAGGGTCATTTGGACAACATACGATAGGCTCTTTGATTTCATTTAAATCAATCTCAATAACATGAGCATATTCAGCATCGCTATCAGCAGACATAAGTGAAGGGTTTGCTAACCACTCTTCCATGCCTTTAATACGACGAGTTATAGTACGTACGTCACCGTAACCTTCGCTGATCATCCACTTAAGCATAACAATGTTAGAGTTTAGGTATTCAGCAACAGCATCTTCTTCAAGCTTGATTGAACAACCTGCAGCTGAACGCTCAGCAGAGGCATCAGATAATTCGAATGCTTGCTCAACAGTTAAACCTTTAAGGCCTTCAATCTCTAATACACGACCAGAGAATTCATTGATTTTTCCTGCTTTCTCAACAGTTAATAAACCTTTTTTAATGGCTGTATAAGGGATTGCATGTACAAGATCACGCAAAGTGATACCTGGTTGCATTTCACCTTTAAAGCGAACTAATACTGACTCAGGCATATCTAATGGCATAACACCCGTAGCTGCAGCGAAAGCAACTAAACCAGAACCCGCAGGGAATGAAATACCTAATGGGAAACGCGTATGTGAATCACCCCCAGTACCTACGGTGTCTGGCAACAACATACGGTTTAACCAAGAGTGGATTACACCATCACCTGGACGAAGTGAAATACCACCACGATTCATCATAAAATCAGGCAATGTGTGATGTGTAGTAACATCAACAGGTTTAGGGTAAGCGGATGTATGACAGAAAGATTGCATAGTTAAGTCAGCGGAGAAACCTAAACAGGCTAAATCTTTAAGCTCATCACGAGTCATAGGACCGGTAGTATCTTGCGAACCAACAGTCGTCATTTTAGGCTCACAGTATTGACCAGCACGTATGCCATCAACACCACAAGCTTTACCTACCATTTTTTGTGCAAGAGTAAAGCCTTTAGTTGAGGCTTCAGGATCTATTGGCGTTGCGAATAAATCAGTAGCTTCTAAACCTAATGCTTCACGAGCACGAGCTGTTAAGCCACGGCCGATGATAAGAGGAATACGACCACCAGCACGAACTTCATCAAACAATACAGGGCTAAGTTCAAATGTGGAGATAACTTCGCCAGTAGCATTTTTAACAACACCTTCGTATGGATAAATATCAATAATATCCCCCATATTCATTGCTTGAACGTCTAGCTCAATGGGCAATGCGCCTGAATCTTCCATAGTGTTATAAAAAATAGGAGCGATTTTACCGCCAAGACAAACACCACCACTACGCTTGTTAGGGATACAAGGAATATCATCACCCATAAACCATAAAACAGAATTAGTCGCTGATTTACGAGAAGAGCCCGTACCAACAACATCACCAACATAGGCTAGTGGGATACCATCTTTTTGTAATTCTTCAAGTTGAGCAATAGGGCCAACAGTGCCATCGTCATCTGGAGTGATACCCTCACGGGCAATTTTAAGCATTGCTTTTGCGTGTAATGGGATATCAGGACGAGACCAAGCATCTGGTGCAGGAGATAAATCATCAGTGTTAGTTTCACCAGTAACTTTAAATACTTTAACGGTGATTTTTTCCGCTACTTTCTCTTTTGATGTGAACCATTGTGCATCAGCCCAAGATTGTAATACTTGCTTAGCTGCGGCATTACCTGCGTCAGCTTTTTCTTGTACATCATGAAAAGCATCAAACATTAATAAGGTATTTGATAAGCCTTTAGCCGCTGTCGTAGATAATTTGTCACATTCTAAAAGATCAATCATCGGCTGAATGTTATAGCCACCTAACATGGTGCCTAATAATTCAGTAGCTTTTTCAGGGCTTAAGATAGGCGAATTTGCTTCATCTTTAGCCACTGCTGCCAAAAATCCCGCTTTAACATAAGCTGCGTCATCAACACCCGCAGGTACACGATTTGATAATAAATCAATTAAAAAGGCATCTTCACCTTCTGGTGGATTTTTAACTAATTCGACTAATGCTGCAGTCTGTTCAGCGTCTAAAGCTTTAGGTACAATTCCTTCATCGGCACGTTCTGCTATGTGATTACGATATTCTTGAAGCATGATATTCAACCTTCTTATTGAAGACACTCGTCACTTTAGGGATGACTCGGTAACATTAAGCCAATTTAGGATAAAGTTTTTAAGTATCTAGGATTAAAAATTCAACTTAATAATACAATATTGTCGACACTTTTTCCTGTGCACTATTAGTTGTGCCGGTTATTTTAAATATCAACATGGTTTATAGTCTATGTTTTTCAGTGTGTTATTGTGCTGGCTGTTATTTTTTGTACGACTATACTACTAGTCCATTTTTATTTTTTTAAATATTGTCGGAAATATTTTATTTTTACCATAGTCCAATATAACTATTATAACTATTGCTTCTACTTCCTATAAGCTAAGTGAATAGTGCTTATTTAAGCAAATGATTAGTAGTTAGCAGAAAATCAGGTAAGATAGGCGCAAAAATTTATCCTGCCACCAATTGTCACCCTATTAACAATATTGAAAGCTAAAAGAGAGTATTAAATGAGCCTTTATTTAGAATACATCAAAGAAATTGAAAGCCGCAAGAATGAGCTTGGCTTAGCACCAAAACCAATTGATAGCGCTGATTTATTATCAGAAATCATCACGCAGATAAAAGATCAAGGTAATGCGAACCGTGAAGATTCTCTTAATTTCTTCATCTATAACACATTGCCAGGTACAACAAGTGCTGCGGGTGTAAAAGCTGTATTTTTAAAAGACATCATCTTAGGTGATTCAACTGTTGTAGAAATCACGTCTACATTTGCATTTGAATTACTTTCGCACATGAAAGGTGGTCCTTCAATTGAAGTGCTACTAGACCTTGCATTAGGCGACGATGCGACACTAGCTGCTCAAGCGGCAGACGTATTAAAAACTCAAGTATTCTTATACGACGCAGATACTGCTCGTATTGATGCAGCTTTTAAAGCTGGTAACGCGGTAGCTAAAGACCTTTTAGAAAGCTACGCAAAAGCTGAGTTTTTTACTAAACTTCCAGCTATCGAAGAAAAAATTGATGTAGTCACTTATATTGCTGGTGAAGGTGATATTTCAACTGATTTATTATCGCCTGGTCACCAAGCTCACTCACGTGCAGATCGTGAATTACACGGCAAGTGTATGATCACTCCTGAGGCACAAGAAGAAATCCAAGCACTACAAGCTAAACACCCAAGCGCTAAAGTAATGCTTATCGCTGAAAAAGGCACCATGGGCGTAGGTTCATCTCGTATGTCAGGTGTAAACAACGTAGCACTTTGGGCAGGTAAACAAGCAAGTCCTTACGTACCATTTATCAATATTGCGCCAGTAGTTGCTGGTACAAACGGTATTGCTCCTATCTTCCTAACTACTGTTGATGTAACAGGTGGTATTGGTCTTGACCTTAAAAACTGGGTTAACAAAGTAGATGCAAATGGTAACAATGTTACTGACGAAAATGGCGATGCTGTTTTAGAAGAAGCATACTCTGTTGCTACAGGGACGGTATTAACAATCGATACTAAAGCTCAGAAGTTATACAACGGCGATAAAGAGCTAGTAGACGTATCTTCTGCATTTACTCCTCAAAAAGTTGAGTTTATGAAAGCGGGTGGCTCTTACGCGGTTACATTCGGTAAGAAATTACAAACATTTGCCGCAGAAACTTTGGGTGTTGATGCACCTGTTGTTTACGCAGCATCTAAAGAGATTTCACATGAAGGTCAAGGCTTAACAGCGGTAGAAAAAATCTTTAACCGTAACGCCGTTGGTGTTGCATCTGAAACACCTCTACATGCTGGCTCTAACGTTCGTGTAAAAGTGAACATTGTAGGCTCTCAAGACACTACTGGCCCAATGACCTGTCAGGAATTAGAAGCGATGGCTGCTTCTACTATTTCTCCACTTGTTGATGGCGCATATCAATCAGGTTGTCACACAGCATCAGTTTGGGATAGCAAAGCGCAAGCGAATATTCCTAAATTAATGGCATTCATGAACAAGTTTGGTTTAATCACAGCACGTGATCCAAAAGGTGTTTACCATTCAATGACTGACGTTATTCATAAAGTATTGAATGACATCACAGTTGACGACCGCGCTATCATTATTGGTGGTGATTCACATACGCGTATGTCTAAAGGTGTCGCATTTGGTGCCGATTCAGGTACGGTTGCTATTGCTCTTGCAACAGGTGAGTCAGCAATGCCGATTCCAGAGTCTGTTAAAGTTACTTTTAAAGGTAACATGAAGGGCCACATGGATTTCCGTGATGTTGTTCACTCAACGCAAGCGCAAATGCTTAAGCAGTTTGGCGGTGAAAACGTGTTCCAAGGTCGAATTATCGAAGTACATATCGGTACATTAATGGCTGACCAAGCGTTTACTTTCACTGATTGGTCTGCAGAAATGAAAGCAAAAGCGTCTATCTGTATCTCAAACGATGAAACATTAGTTAAATCTATCGAGCTTGCTAAGAGCCGTATCCAAATTATGATCAACAAGGGTATGGAAAACGAAGCAGGTACATTAGCTGGTTTAATTGCTTTAGCTGATAAACGTATCGAAGAAGTTAAATCAGGCGCTCAACCTGCACTTGCACCAGATGATGCGGCTAAGTACTACGCAGAAGTTGTGGTTGATTTAGATGCAATCGAAGAGCCAATGATTGCTGACCCTGATGTAAACAATGAAGACGTTTCTAAGCGTTACACCCATGATGTAATTCGTCCGGTTTCATACTACGATGGTAAGCCAGTAGATTTAGGTTTTGTTGGTTCTTGTATGGTTCACAAAGGTGATATGCAAATCGTTGCGCAAATGCTACGTAACCTTGAAAAACAAAACGGTACGGTAGATTTTAAAGCACCATTAGTTGTTGCTGCTCCTACGTACAACATTGTTGATGAGCTTAAAGCTGAAGGCGATTGGGAAATTCTACAAAAATACGCTGGTTTTGAATTTGATGATGCTACACCTAAAAATGCTGCACGTACTAAGTACGACAACATCTTATACCTAGAACGCCCAGGCTGTAACTTATGTATGGGTAACCAAGAAAAAGCAGAACCGGGTGATACAGTAATTGCTACTTCTACACGTTTATTCCAAGGCCGAGTTGTTGCAGATACTCCTGAGAAGAAAGGTGAATCTTTACTTGGTTCATCAGCGTTAGTGGTTCTTTCAACAGTATTGGGTCGCTTCCCTACTATGGATGAGTACAAAAACGCAGTAGAAGGTATCGACTTAACTAAGTTTACTCCTCCTACTGAGGAAATGACCACTCAGTTCATTCCAGTAAAAAGAGTATAATACTTTACTAGCTTGTTACTTTGGTTAGTAGCAAGCTAAGTTCAAAGCCTAGGGTTGTTTATTTTGGTTAAGCAAGTGAAAAGTTGCTATTAACTGAAGTGATAACCCTTTTTTATGCCGTTCAAAACGGTGTGAGTTGGATTGTTTATCGCAGTATTGATGAGCTTTATGAGCGAAAAATTAAAGCTTATCTGACTTTAATTCTGACTCTACTTCTACTTTGCACTCAATGTTAGCCATCAGTGAAGGGTGGATATAATTCGGCATAGCGCGTTTATCATCAAAACCTTCAATGCCTTGTATCATTTCAAGTTTATAGTAGTAACCTCCACATAAACTATAGGACTTTCGTAATAAAAAAGTCGCTAGCTGTTTAAATTTCACTTTATTATTAGGGATTATTTCCAGCTGAAAATGCTTACTGGCTAATTGGGTTTGCCTAAATTGAACATTATGATCAAAATCCCACTGGGCAGAGCCATTATGGTTGTTTTTACTGGTATTAAAAATAGCGCAAGCAGAAAGTGAAAGATAAAAAAGTAAGAAAAGCGTTAAACGAATGATTTTTATCATCAGTGCTCCTTTAATCATGTTATACCCATGCTACCTATAGTGTAGTGAATTTTGTCATGGTATTAAGTTTTTTGATAAATATTCTTTAACTAGATGGTAATTTAGCTATTAGTGAGCATACTTGATAGCAATAGAGAGGGATTTACTATGCGATATTTTACCCCAGTTGAAAATTTATTAAGAAACGCGGCTCACTATGGTAATGATGTTTTTTTGCATCAGCCAATAAATCGACAATGGCTCGAATTTACTTGGAATGATATTGAGCAACAAGCTCGTTGTATTGCGAATGCACTTCAAGAACAAGGCTACGAGAAAGGCACTAAAATTGGCATCTTGTCAAAGAATTGCGCCCACTGGTTTATTGCTGATTTAGCGATAATGATGGCAGGAATGATCAGTGTGCCCATTTATGTGACGGCAAATAAAGAGACGATTGAATATGTGGTTCAACATGCCGATATCAAGGCTATTTTTGTTGGTAAACTCGATGATACCCTTGCCGCTGAGGCTGAAATTGAGAGCAATGTTTTACGTATCGCTTTCCCTTATCCAACTATTTCAGCGCAAGTTACTTATACAGACTGGCTAGCTGCTCACTCAGCCTTAATTGATATTCACCAGCCAAGCATTGATGATGTTGTCACTTTAGTTTACACGTCAGGCTCAACAGGGGTGCCAAAAGGTGTGGTAATAAGCTATAAAAATATGGCTTCGGTAGCGCAATGTCTTGCCGATACTTTTAATGTCAGCAAGCATGATCGCGCTTTATCTTACTTACCTTTAGCGCATATTGTTGAACGAAGTAATAGTTGTGTGGCTTTATATGTCGGTATGCAGGTGTATTTTGTTGAATCATTAGATAGCTTTATTGATGATTTACACTATTCAAAACCCAGTTTTTTTATTTCTGTGCCACGTTTATGGACCATATTTCAAGCCAATGTCCTAGCTAAAATGTCACAGAAAAAATTACAATTGTTACTGAAGATCCCTATTATTGGCTCTATGGTGGCCAAGAAAATTCGAACGGCTCTAGGTTTGCAAGATGCAAAATGGTTTTCATCTGGCACCGCACCTATACCACTGTCTTTACTGCACTGGTATCAAAAACTAGCCATGCCAATCAGTGAAGGCTGGGGAATGACAGAAACTGCTGGGGCATCATGCGTTAACTACCCTTTTGTAAAAGAAAACTTAGGAACTATTGGTAAGCCCTTAAACTGTGTTGAAATGAAGCTATCTGCAGAAGGTGAAATCCTCATTCGTGGTGATGCCGTATTTAGTGACTATTATTTAGATAACCTCAGCTCGGGATAAAAATTGAACTAATTGCCTGTTCCACGATCCGATCTT
>ERZ1048872.37-NODE-37-length-151763-cov-8.307729_pt1 | contig 151763 bp, 111 predicted proteins | sample MGYA00383100_ERZ1048872 | MGnify/ENA primary metagenome ERZ1048872 (study PRJEB29581, sample SAMEA5548370) | metagenome | biome: marine; feature: coastal; material: water | depth 50 m | study: Short-term variability in the microbial, nano- and picoplankton...
CTGGAGGCACCACCATCAAAAACCCGATTCAATTGAATCGGGTTTTTTGGTTTTTAGTCTTAAATAGTTTCTAATCAGATTATTTAGTTTTCAATAAACGCTTTATTTACAATCTACTTGTTTGTCTGTATTAGGTTTAGGTGCACCTATTTTATACTTCTTTTTTTTAGCATTCTCGTTTAATTGCTTAACTATTTTATCGTATATTTTTTTATCTTCTTTAGTATACATATTGGCTTTCCTTAATTTTTTTTATACCGCTCCAACCAATTCTTTTTCTAATTCTTCTAAAGATTTACCTTTGGTTTCAGGTAGTATTTTTAAGAGAATAAAGAAACCAATTAAGGCGATAGCTCCAAATACGAAAAAGGTTAAGGCATTTCCTAAATTTGATAGTTCCCATGGAAAAACCAATTGTACTAGTGAACTAATCAGTGAATTAATAAAAGCAATTACACTTATCGCTAATCCTCTATATTTTAATGGATATAACTCGGATAACAACACCCACATTACTGGACCTAGTGAAAATGCAAAACAAGCAATAAAGCCTAATATGCCTATTAATATCAGAGTAGCATTTATGCTTGTTGCGGCTTCTAAAATAGCTCCGTCGTTTTTACTGTATATCTTATTACCTAATGCCGATTTTATATCATTTTTAAAATCAATATCATTTTCATAAACCTTGTCAGCAAATGGCAATAGTTTATCTGAATTGGAAAATTCAAACTGAGAAATACTATCTTCTGTTAGTTGATACTTAGCTTCATTAAAGCCATAAGCACATAATAATAAGCTAACTGCAATACCAGCAGTTCCAATTAATAATAATGGTCGTCTTCCCATTCTATCAATTAAATAGATAGCAACAAAAGTGAAAATAACCGAAATTGTACTTAATAAAACTCCAGATGAAAAAGCAGCATCTGTACCAATGCCTGTTTGTTTAAATATTGAAGTCGCATAGAAATACACTGCATTAATCCCTGTTATTTGTTGTAACACACCAACAACCAATCCAACAACTAAAATAAATCGCAACGATCGTTTTAATAAATCTTTTAGTTTTAATGGTGATTTATTTTCATTAGCATCACTGTTTTCTTCAATCGAAGCAATTTCTGCACGCCCTCTTTCTATTCCATGAAGTTCTGTTAAAACCTGTTTCGCATCTTCAATTTTTTCTTTTAAATACAGCCAACGCGGACTTTTGGGTACAAAAAACAAAAACAGAAAATAAAATAAAGCAGGTACTAATTCTACTCCTAACATCCACCTCCAAACATTTTCGTCGGTAAGAAAACTACTTTCTGGAGTATTATATTTATTAAAAAAATAGTTACTTAAAAAAGCAGCAAAAAATCCAAATACAATATTTAACTGTTGCAACGTAACTAACTTTCCCCGATTTTCTGAAGTTGATATTTCGGCTATATATATTGGAGCCAAGACTAAAGCTGCACCAAAAGCTATACCTCCAACCATACGTGCCATATAAAGCATCTCATAAGAAGATGCCATTGCAGATAGCACAGCTGAAATAGCGTACAAAAAAGCCACAAAAACGAGTAGCTTTTTTCTTCCAACAATATCGCTTAACCTTCCGGAAAATAACATTGCTATCATGGCGGCAAATGATGGGGAACTTACTACCCAACCAGATTGAATTTCATTGAGTTCAAATTCTGGTCCGGCAAAAGACATTACACCAGAAATTATACCTGCATCAAAACCGAAAAGGAAACCTCCAAGGGATACTACAAATGCAATAAAGACAAGTTTTTTATTCATAATTTTTTTGAGCTTTTAGCTGATTTTAGTATATAATTGATTGCATAGCGTGTGGTTCAATTTCTAATTGCGCAGCACTATTACCCACAATTAGTTTATAGACTATTTTGGCATCTGATGTATTCATAACAACTGTAACAATTTTTCCATCGGCATTCATAAATGAAGTACTTTCTATAGTAGTTCTACTGGTTGATGTATTAACTCGAACAGCACCTGGTTTAATGAACTTTGAAAAATGTCCAATATAGTAATACGTTGGTGTAAAGATAAGCTCATTTGTTTTTGTATTGGCGTGTATAGGTGCAAAGCAGAAATTTTGAACATGGTTTGGACCTCCGCGCTCATCTAATAAAATATTCCAATCAGTCCATCCTACTACTCCACTATTAAAGTCGTTTATCATTGAATTTCCATAACGTTCCGCATTTGGCCAATAATGTAAACGCTCTGTCTTAAAACCTTCCTGACAGCCTTCAGTAAACATCATATTTTTAGAAGGATAAGATTCATTTATATTTTTAAGGTTATCGTATTTTGGCAATCCACCTGTCCACGTTTCGTACCAGTGAAAACCTATTCCCCAAGCATATTTAGAAGCTTCAGGATCTTCAAAAATAGTATTCGCTCTATTTGTAATTAAATCTCTGTTGTGATCCCATACCACGACATTTTTATCTCCCATTCCTGCTTTTTCAAGCGTAGGTCCTAAATAGTCTTTTAAGAAATCGCGCTCCTCTTCTGCTGTGTATATACAAGATTCCCAACGTTGCGTAGCCATAGGTTCGTTTTGTATGGTTAAACCCCAAACCGGAATACCTTCTGCTTCATAAGCTTCAATAAATTTAACATAGTAGTTAGCCCAAGACTGACGAAACTCTGGAAGTAGTTTTCCTCCTCGAAGCATATTTTTATTAGTCTTCATAAATGCTGGTGGACTCCAAGGGCTAGCGTAAAAAACCAAATTACTATCATCAACTAATTCAATAGCTCTTTTTATAAAAGGGATTCTTTTTTCTTTGTCTTTCTCAATTGAAAATGTCTTTAATTCAGTATCTCCATCGTCAATATAGGTGTGACTTCCTAAACCAAAATCACTACTATGAATGCTTGTTCTAATGATATTATAACCAATACCATCTTCACCAAAATAGGATTGTAGAAGCATATCCTGTTTATCTGGACTTAAGGTCGAAAAAACTTCTGAAGAAGCGTCAGTAATTGCTCCTCCAATACCTAAGAATTCTTGAAATGTTTTCTCTGGATTTACAAAAATGGCAATTTCCGTTTCTAAAGGTTGCACCTTGTCTTTAAACGTTTGTTCATTGGTTTTGGTCAACCTCAACTCAGTGTCTTTAGCAGTTGTAAATACCTGAAGCAACTTGTTTTTATAATCTTCCACGGTTGAAATAGGCTCGACATTGGTTGTTGCTGGTTCTTCAACTTTAGCATCAACACAAGATACAATCAATACCAAAAGTCCTAATAGTTTATAATATTTCCGAGTCATATTTTATTATTAATTATGTTCAATTTTTTGTTTCTAGATTTTCATTTTACAGATTTGTAAATCTAAATTATACGAAACTACGATTCTAAAACGAATCAGGCGTCCTTTAATAGATATGTTGCATCTGTCCATTTAATAGCAAGCAAACTAATTAATCAATGCTTTAAGTTGAACTTTCTCAGAAAATCAACGCTAATCTTTAAAGACACTATAAGAAGTATCACATTTAATAACCTATTCTACTCTACTTATCAATATCAATTTTATTTCAAAAAAATAGACCTTTTGAACATCATATTTATTTTTATCTAAAACACTGTATTTCAATTAGTTATTAGAGTGTTAGTGTTATTGAATTTAGATTAACAAAAAAATCAATCCATACAAGCCATGGCACAACAAGTAATTTAGTTTCTGCAAATCAAATTTGCCATTAATAAAACTATGAATCAATTAAACAAATACAGTAAAACAGTTACGCAAGATCCAACGCAGCCTGCTGCTCAAGCTATGTTGCATGCTATCGGATTAACAAAAGAAGATTTTTTTAAACCAATAGTAGGAATTGCAAGTACTGGTTACGAAGGAAACCCATGTAATATGCACCTTAATGACTTAGCAAAACTAGTCAAAGAAGGAACAAAAAATGAGGATGTTATAGGATTAATATTCAATACTATTGGAGTAAGTGATGGCATCTCTATGGGAACACCAGGAATGCGTTATTCATTACCTTCTAGAGATATTATTGCCGATTCTATGGAAACCGTTGTGCAAGCCATGAGTTATGATGGACTGGTAACTGTAGTTGGTTGTGACAAGAATATGCCAGGTGCTCTAATGGCAATGATTAGATTAGATCGACCTAGTATTTTAGTATATGGAGGCACCATTGATTCTGGATGTCATAGCGGACAAAAATTAGATGTTGTTTCAGCGTTTGAAGCTTGGGGAAGCAAAGTTGCTGGAACAATGACTGAAAACGAATACCAAAATATTGTTGAAAAAGCATGTCCTGGAGCTGGAGCTTGTGGAGGTATGTATACCGCAAATACAATGGCTTCTGCAATCGAAGCCTTAGGTATGACTTTACCTTTTAACTCTTCAAATCCTGCACTTAGTGATGCTAAAAAACAAGAATCTGTAAAAGCTGGTGAAGCCTTACGCCTATTATTAGAAAAAGATATTAAACCTTCTGATATAATTACACGAAAATCACTTGAAAATGCTGTAAGACTTGTTACAATTTTAGGAGGTTCTACGAATGCAGTTCTGCATTTTTTAGCTATTGCTAGAGCTGCTCAAATAGATTTTACATTAAAAGATTTTCAAGATATAAGCGACAATACTCCATTTTTAGCTGATTTAAAACCAAGTGGAAAATATTTAATGGAGGATGTTCATGCGGTTGGAGGAATTCCTGCAGTATTAAAATATCTTCTTAAAAAAGGACTTATTCACGGAGATTGTTTAACCGTTACTGGAAAAACAATTGCCGAAAATTTATTAGACGTACCTGACCTTAAAGAAGGTCAAGATGTTATAAAACCATTAGAGGAACCCATCAAAATTTCTGGACACTTAAGAATGCTCTACGGTAATTTAGCAACAGAAGGAAGTGTCGCTAAAATTACAGGAAAAGAAGGGCTTAGTTTTAAAGGAAAAGCCAAGGTTTTTGAAGGCGAATACGCTGCAAACGATGGCATAAGAGACGGGAAAGTTGAAAAAGGTGATGTTGTTGTAATTCGTTATGAAGGCCCAAAAGGAGGTCCTGGAATGCCAGAAATGCTGAAGCCTACTGCTGCTATTATGGGAGCTGGTCTAGGTAACGATGTTGCTCTAATTACAGATGGAAGATTTTCCGGCGGAACTCACGGTTTTGTAGTTGGGCACATAACACCAGAAGCTCAGGAAGGTGGAACAATTGCATTTGTTGAAGATGGAGACATCATTACCATTGATGCAGAAACCAATACCATTTCAGTGGAAGTATCTGAAGAAGAATTACAAAAAAGAAGACAAAACTGGAATGCACCAGAATTAAAATTTGAACGCGGTGTATTATACAAATATGCTAAAACAGTGTCATCAGCGTCAAAAGGTTGTGTCACTGATGAATTTTAAAAAAATTAAATAACTAACAAAATGTCGCTCTAAGTTCAGTCGAAGAGTATCGAATTTATAAAGTATGAAAGAAACGCTGACCATACAAAGACAAATTAAAGACACACAAACCACAGAACGAGTTTCTGGTAGCGAAGCTATTATAAAATGTTTGTTAGCTGAAGATGTAGATATTCTTTATGGATATCCTGGTGGTGCAATAATGCCAGTTTATGACGAATTATATAAATATCAAGACAAGATTCATCATGTCTTAGCACGTCACGAACAAGGAGCTACGCACGCTGCACAAGGTTTCGCTCGTATTTCGGGTAGAGTTGGTGTGTGTATGGCAACGTCTGGTCCAGGTGCTACAAATCTTATTACTGGCATAGCAGATGCACAAATAGATTCTACACCAATGGTTTGTATTACAGGGCAAGTTGGTTCTCATTTGTTAGGAAGTGACGCATTTCAGGAAACGGATATTGTAGGTATTTCTACTCCTGTAACGAAGTGGAATTATCAAATTACAAAAGCCTCAGAGATACCTGCAATTATGGCAAAAGCATTTTATATTGCTAAAAGCGGTCGTCCAGGTCCTGTTTTAGTAGATATTACAAAAGATGCTCAATTTGAAGAGTTCGACTTTAAGTATGAAAAATGTACTAAAGTAAGAAGTTACAAAGCAGTACCAGACACAGATATTCCTAAGGTAAAAGAAGCCGCCAAAATAATAAATGCAGCAAAAAAACCAATGATTGTGTGGGGACAAGGGGTTATTCTTGGTAACGCTGAAACTGAATTAAAAGCAGTAATTGAAAAGGCTGGAATTCCTTCTGCATGGACCATTCTTGGTGCTTCTGCTATTCCAACAGAACATCCTTTAAATATAGGAATGGTAGGAATGCACGGTAATTATGCTCCAAATAAATTAACTAATGAATGTGATGTCTTGATAGCAATCGGAATGCGCTTTGACGATCGTGTTACAGGAAATTTAGACACCTATGCAAAACAAGCTAAGGTGATTCACTTTGAGATTGATCCTGCGGAAATCGATAAAAACGTAAAAACTGAAATTGCGGTATTAGGTGATTCTAAAGATAGTTTAACTAAGCTTTTACCATTATTAAATGAAAATAAGCATTCTGAATGGCTTCAAGAATTCAAGGATTTGTATGCTATAGAATATGAAGAAGTTATAAAAAACGACTTACATCCAACCAAAGAAGGGTTAACAATGGGTGAGGTTTTAAAAGAGATTAATACACAGACTAAAGGTGAAGCTGCAATCGTTTCAGATGTTGGACAACACCAAATGATCGCTTGTCGTTATGCCGAATTTAAAAACACCAGAAGTAATATTACTTCTGGAGGCTTAGGAACAATGGGATTTGGTTTACCTGCCGCAATCGGAGCTAAAATGGCTGCACCAGAACGCGAAGTAATTTCTATCTCAGGAGATGGTGGTTACCAAATGACAATTCAAGAGTTAGGAACGATTTTCCAACAAAAAGCGGCAGTAAAAATTGTTGTTTTAAACAATGATTTCCTTGGAATGGTGCGTCAATGGCAGCAATTATTCTTCGATAAGCGCTACGCTTCAACAGAAATGACAAACCCAGATTTTGTAGCCATTGCAAAAGGTTATTATTTAAATGCAAGGCGTGTTACCAAAAGAGAAGAATTAGCAGATGCTGTTAAAGAAATGATAGAAAGTAAAGAAGCATATTTCCTAGAGGTTTGTGTAGAAAAAGAAGATAATGTATTTCCGATGATTCCTACAGGAGCTAGTGTTTCAGATATAAGATTAAAATAAGAATGGAAGAGAAACAAAATTTTACGGTTTCAGTATATACCGAAAACAATGTTGGGATATTAAACCGTTTATCAGCAATATTTTTAAAACGTCATATTAATATTGAAAGTATGACCGTTTCAAAATCTGAAATTGAAGATGTTCATAGATTCACATTTGTTGTAATTGTACCAAAAACTTTAATTAGAAAAGTAGTGGGTCAATTAGAAAAACAGATTGAAGTTATTAGAGCATTTTATCATACTGAAGATGAAATCATCTATCACGAAACAGCATTATTTAAGATTTCTTCAGAGCATTTGTATGATGAAACAATTCAAAATAAAATGAAATTTAGACGCGCACATATTATAGCTGTAACAGAAAATTATTTTGTTATTGAAGCTTCTGGTTACAAGGCAGATATAGACAATATGTACGAAAAATTAAAGCCTTACGGTTTGTTACAATTCGTTCGTTCGGGACGAATTGCCATCACACGACCAAAAATGGCGATATCAGAATTATTACTAGAAATTAATTAAAGATTAAATAAAATCATGTCAAATTATTTTAACACACTACCATTAAGGGAACAATTAGAGCAATTGGGAAAATGCCGCTTTATGGATGCTTCAGAATTTGAGGATGGTGTAAACGCTTTAAAAGGAAAGAAAATTGTTATTGTTGGTTGTGGTGCTCAAGGACTGAACCAAGGTCTAAATATGAGAGATTCTGGATTAGATATTTCTTATACCTTACGACAGGTAGCTATTGATGAAAAACGAGATTCTTATAAAAATGCAACCTCTAACGGGTTCTCTGTTGGCACATACGAAGAATTAATTCCAACAGCAGATTTAGTATTAAACTTAACGCCAGATAAGCAACATACCAATGTGGTAAAAGCTGTAATGCCTATAATGAAAAAAGGAGCGACATTAAGTTACTCTCATGGTTTTAATATTGTTGAAGAAGGCACTAAAATTCGTGAGGATTTAACGGTCATTATGGTAGCACCTAAATGTCCAGGAACTGAAGTTAGAGAAGAATACAAAAGAGGTTTTGGTGTTCCAACATTAACTGCAGTACATCCAGAAAATGATCCAGAAGGAAAAGGTTGGGCGCAGGCAAAAGCTTATGCTGTAGCAACAGGTGGACATAGAGCCGGAGTTTTAGAATCCTCATTTATTGCTGAAGTAAAAAGTGATTTAATGGGTGAACAAACTATACTTTGTGGATTACTTCAAACTGGTGCTATTTTATCATTCGACAAAATGGTTGAAGAAGGTATCGAACCAGGTTATGCTGCTAAATTAATTCAGTTTGGTTGGGAAACCATTACAGAAGCATTAAAGCATGGAGGTATTACCAATATGATGGATCGTTTATCTAATCCAGCAAAAATTAAAGCATATCAATTATCTGAAGAATTAAAAGGTATTATGCGTCCATTATTTAATACGCATATGGACGACATTATCTCTGGTCATTTCTCTAAAACCATGATGGAAGATTGGGCAAATGACGATGTAAACCTATTAAAATGGAGAGCTGCAACAGGTGAAACTGCTTTTGAAAAAACTACTTTAACTACTGATCATCTTAGCGAACAAGAATATTTTGATAATGGAGTGTTATTAGTGGCATTTGTAAAATCTGGTGTTGAATTGGCCTTTGAAACTATGGTAAGTGCTGGTATAATTGAAGATTCTGCCTATTACGAATCCTTACACGAATTACCATTGATTGCAAATACAATTGCAAGAAAGAAATTATTTGAAATGAATAGAGTGATTTCAGACACAGCTGAGTATGGATGCTATTTATTTGACCATGCTTGTAAACCATTGTTAACTGATTTTATGAAAACCGTTGATACATCAATAATTGGAAAATCGTATTCCGACTCTAATAGTGTTGATAATGTAGAGTTAATAGCGGTAAACGATGCCATAAGAAATCACCCCATTGAAGCCGTTGGTCAACGCTTGCGTGCTGCAATGACAGCAATGAAAGTAATTAAAAGTGAATCCTTAGAAGCTACGGTTTTAGCATAGATACATACTGTTTACTCGAGCACTGTCGAGAGGTCAAATAAAGTCTCGACAATGCTCGACCAGACAGGTAAATATTTTTAATAAGATTTCTGCCATTGCAGGAATAATCATGGAAGACACCAAAACAATATATAGACCAACATTAAAAGCCGTTGAAGCTGCTGCTGAGAAATTAAAAGACATTGCTTCGGTAACACCTTTAATCAAAAACGCCAGATATTCGAAGCATTTTGGCGCAAACATTCTTCTTAAACGAGAAGACTTACAAGAAGTACGTTCTTATAAGATTCGAGGAGCTTATAATAAGATTTCATCCTTAAATACATCTCAAATTGAAAATGGAATTGTGTGTGCAAGTGCCGGAAATCATGCTCAAGGCGTGGCTATTTCATGTAAATTATTAAAAATAAAAGGCACCATATTTATGCCTTCACCAACACCAAATCAAAAAATTGAACAGGTAAAAATGTTTGGTGAAGATTATGTAGATGTTGTCTTAATTGGTGATACGTTTGATGATGCATACCAAGCTGCGAAGGAAGATTGTGAAAAATTAAACAAAACATTTATTCATCCATTTAATGATGAAAAAGTTATTGAAGGACAAGCCACAGTTGGTTTAGAAATCATAGACCAAGTAAAAGAGCAGCCCATACATTATGTTTTTGTTCCTGTAGGAGGTGGTGGTCTTGCAGCGGGTTTATCATCAGTTTTTAAAATTATATCGCCTCAAACAAAAATAATAAGCGTTGAGCCAAAAGGAGCTGCCGCTATGTTAACTTCAATAAGAGCAAATAAAAATATAGAATTAAAATCCATAGACAGTTTTGTAGATGGAGCTGCGGTAAAACGTGTTGGAGATTTAAACTTTGCGATTTGTAAAGAAACTTTACATCGTGTTGTTACTGTAGATGAAGGCAAGATTTGCCAAACGATTCTAGAACTATATAATAAAGATGCCATCGTCGCAGAACCTGCAGGTGTATTAAGCCTATCCGCATTAGAACAATTTAAAGATGAAATTAAAGGTAAAAATGTTGTTTGCTTAATAAGTGGCAGTAATAATGATATTACACGTACAGCAGAAATAAAAGAACGCGCCTTATTATACGCAAATCTTAAGCATTATTTCATTATTAAATTTCCACAACGCGCAGGAGCATTAAGAGAATTTGTAGTAGAAATATTAGGCCCAACAGATGACATTACACACTTTGAGTATACAAAAAAAGTGAATCGAGAAAATGATGTTGCTGTAGTAGGTCTAGAATTAAAATCACCTTCAGATTTACAACCTTTAATTACCAGATTAAAACTTCATAATTTTTTTGGAGATTACCTAAACGACAAACCCGATTTATTTCAATTCTTAGTTTAATCTTTCATTTCTTAGAATAAAAAAAATGAATTGTTTTTTTTCTAAAACGTTTTAGTGTTGAGTTATAATTATTTAATATATTAAATGTTTAAGAATTCAGTAAATCTTTTATTTATTATTGGTTAGGTGGATTTAATGTATGAAATTAGCTTAACATTTTAATTAATATCATTACAAATGAAAACTTCTTTTTCTGAAATTAAAGACCCTTTTAAAATTACATCTTTAGTAAACCAAAACAGTTATTTAGTTGGAGGAGAATTAAAATCTTGGACAGGAGAAACGTCTCAAGTCTATTCTACAATCTCTTCTACTAAAGAATATAAACCCACACTTCTTGGTACAATACCAACTTTAGGAAAAGAAGAAGCTCTCGAAGCACTTGATGCTGCTTGTACTGCCTATGATAAAGGACAAGGTTTATGGCCAACTATGAAAGTCGAAGACCGTATTGCGTGCATGGAAAAGTTTGTTGAGCAAATGAAGACTAAGCGCGAAGAAGTTGTAAAGCTATTAATGTGGGAAATTGGTAAGAACCTACCAGATTCTCAAAAAGAATTCGATAGAACTGTTGAATATATTTACGACACAATTGAGGACTATAAGCAAATGGATCGCGACAGCGCTAAGTTTGAAAAGAGTTCTGGTGTCAATGCGCATATTAGACGAGGACCCTTAGGTGTAGTACTTTGTTTAGGACCTTATAATTATCCTTTAAATGAAACTTTTGCGCTATTAATTCCTGCCTTAATAATGGGAAATACAACCATTTTTAAGCCTGCAAAATTTGGTGTTTTATTACTATCACCTCTTTTAGAAGCTTTTCAGAGTAGTTTCCCAAAAGGTGTTGTAAATATTATCTATGGAAGAGGACGAACAGTGGCCTCACCAATTATGGCAGATGGGCGTGTAGATGTATTAGCATTAATTGGAAACAGTAAATCAGCTAATGCTTTACAAAACCAACACCCAAAAAGTAATCGTCTTAGAATGGTTCTTGGTTTAGAGGCAAAAAATCCGGCGATTGTATTAAAAGATGCTGACTTGGATTTAGCAATAAATGAGTGTATTGCAGGTTCCACATCCTTTAACGGACAACGTTGTACTGCTTTAAAAGTACTTTATGTTCATAACGATATTGTAGAAGAATTCAATAAGCGATTCTCTGAAAAGGTAGATGAATTAAAATTTGGAAACCCATGGGAAGATGGTGCTAAACTGACACCTTTACCTGAGCCAGATAAACCTGCATATATTCAAGAATTAATCGATGATGCGAATAAAAAAGGTGCACAAATTATAAATTCTAAAGGTGGTGAAACAACTGAAAACTATATTTTTCCGGCAGTATTATATCCTGTAACGAAGAATATGCGAGTTTATGAAGAAGAACAATTTGGTCCAGTAATACCCGTGATTCCGTTTTCCGATATTGAAGAGCCTTTAGATGATATGGCCGCTTCTAATTATGGACAACAAGTAAGTTTATTTGGTAAAGACGTAAAAACTTTAGCACCTTTAATAGATACGCTAGTGAATTTAGTATGCCGTGTTAACCTGAACAGCTCTTGCCAACGAGGACCCGATGTGTATCCATTTACAGGTCGAAAAGATTCTGCCGTTGCAACTCTGAGTGTACATGATGCTTTACGCTCATTCTCTATTAGAACTTTTGTAGCGTCAAAAGACAATGATTATAACAATGCTATTTTAAAAGATTTAATGGATTCTAGAGCATCCAACTTTGTAAGTACAGATTATATACTTTAAATAAAATAGCGCTTTGATGAGATATTTATAATTTCGAAGTCAATTAATTCGAAATTCATAAAATTTGTACAAAACTGAATTTTATAACTTGATTATAGAAATTTAATATGTAGATTAGCTCTATGTTTACACAAAAACAGAATAATAGAGCTCCCAGACCCATGGCAAAACGCTGCCGCTAATACTAAGCCAATTTAGCAGCTAATTCTATTTTCATATTTTAAATTTTTACTGTGTACAATTCAACTTTCAAATCTTATTTTCATTCCTTAATTATCTCAACAGATAATCATAGCATTATACGTCGTAATTTTCCGCGTCGCCCGTAAGGGTACTCTATTATTTATAGAACCTAGGTGAGTCCGGTTCTACTCTCAAAACACAAAACACATTTTTAATCAAAAAATCAATTACAATGAAAATTGTTATTGCTGACAAATCACATAGTATATACGCCGAAATTATTTGCGAAACTATTGCAGAAGCTGCAAAAGTACGTGGTACTGGTATTGCCAAGCGAAAACCAGAATATGTCATTTCTAAAATGGAAAATGGTAATGCGGTTATTGCATTAAGTGAAGATAAATTTGCTGGCTTCTGCTATATCGAAGCATGGAGTCATGGCAAATTTGTTGCTAATTCCGGATTAATTGTTCATCCAGATTTCAGAAAACAAGGTCTGGCTAAGAAAATTAAAAAAGTAATTTTTGAACATTCAAGAACAAAGTTTCCAAATGCTAAAATCTTTAGTATCACAACAGGATTAGCTGTAATGAAAATGAATAGTGACTTAGGTTATAATCCTGTTACATTTTCAGAGTTAACAGATGATCAATCCTTTTGGAAAGGTTGTCAAACCTGCAAAAACTTCGATGTTTTAACAAGAACAGAGGAAAAAATGTGTTTATGTACCGGTATGCTTTTCGATCCTACAAAAACCGAAAAAACAGAACCAGAAGCACACAATTATGATAAAAAAGTATGGACAAGATTGAAAAACATTAAGCAATCCATGTTCCTTAAAAAAAAGAAAAAAGATGAGTAATAAATTAGTAATAGCCTATAGTGGAGGCCTAGATACATCCTATTGTGCGGTAAGTTTAAGTAAGGCTGGCTATGATGTTCATGCGGTAAGTGTGAATACAGGAGGTTTTACTTCAGAAGAGATTAAAACAATTGAAAGCAATGCGTATAAAATGGGTGTTTCAACCTATAAAAACATCGATGCAATTGCTTCGTATTATGATAAAGTGATTAAGTATTTAATCTTTGGAAACGTACTTAAAAATAACACCTATCCATTATCTGTAAGTGCTGAACGTATCATCCAAGCTATTGAAATTGTTGAATATGCAAAGAGCATTGGTGCTAAATATATTGCACATGGAAGTACAGGAGCAGGAAACGATCAAGTTCGTTTTGATATGATATTTCAAACTTTGGCCCCAGATATTAAAATCATTACGCCAATTAGAGATGGTAAACTTACAAGACAACAAGAAATTGATTATCTCGTTAAAAACGGAATTGATATGTCCTGGAACAAAGCTAAATACTCTATAAATAAAGGGCTTTGGGGAACCAGTGTTGGTGGCGAAGAAACTTTGACATCAGAAAAACCACTGCCAGATTCGGCTTATCCATCACAATTAGAAAAAGAAGGAGTCGAAAAGATTACGTTGACTTTTAAAAAAGGTGAGTTAATCGCATTAAATGGAAATACAGATTCTGCAGTAAACAACATTGAACAGTTAAACGATTTAGCTTCCGCTTTTGCCATCGGCAGAGATATACATGTTGGTGACACCATCGTAGGGATTAAAGGACGTGTTGGGTTTGAAGCTGCTGCTGCTTTAATTATTATCAAGGCACATCATTTATTAGAAAAACATACATTGACTAAATGGCAACTGCAACACAAGGATTATTTGTCTAATTTCTACGGCATGCATTTGCATGAGGGTCAATATTTAGATCCTGTAATGAGAGACATGGAAGCCTTTTTACAAAACAGTCAAGACAAAGTCTCTGGTGATGTAGCGGTGACGTTGAAACCATATCATTTTAGTTTGGATGGTATTTCATCTCAACACGATTTAATGAACGCCAAATTCGGAAGCTATGGAGAAGAAAATAAAGGATGGTCTGCTGAAGAAGCTAAAGGTTTTATTAAAATTAATGGCAATCAAAATAAAATCTATCAACAAGTAAATTCAGGATTATGATTAAAGCAGGAATGATAGGAGGTGCTGGTTATACAGCAGGTGAATTGATAAGATTATTATTAAATCACAATCAGGTAAATATCGATTTTGTGTACAGTACTTCAAATGCTGGGAATAAGATTCACAAAGTGCATCAAGATTTGGTCGGTACAACCGAAATGGAGTTTACTAGCGAAATAAATGCCAAAGTAGATGTGCTATTTTTGTGTTTAGGCCATGGAAACTCTAAAACATTTTTAGAACAACATACATTTTCAGAGGACACAAAAATCATAGATTTAAGCAATGATTTTAGATTAAAAGAAGATGAAATTTTCAATGGCAAAACCTTTGTTTATGGTTTACCCGAATTACACAAAGAGACTATAAAATCCGCGAATTATATTGCAAATCCAGGTTGTTTTGCAACGGCGATTCAATTAGCACTATTACCACTGGCAGCTTCAAAGTCTGTAAAAGAAGATATTCACATTAACGCTGTAACTGGTGCAACAGGTGCTGGAACATCATTATCTAAAACCACACATTTTACTTGGAGAGATAATAACTTTTCGTATTACAAGCCCTTTACGCACCAACATTTAGGAGAAATTAATCAAACAGTTAGTCAACTGCATACAGACTTCAATTCTGAAATCCACTTTATGCCAAATCGCGGTAATTTTTCAAGAGGAATTTTCGCTACCCTTTACACCAATTTTGAAGGGAGTTTGGAAGATGCGAAAACACTCTATAACAGTTATTATAAAGATGCTGCTTTCACTTTTGTTTCAGATGAAGAGATTCATTTAAAGCAAGTGGTAAATACTAATAAATGCATCATTCATTTATACAAACACAATAATAAATTACTTGTCACAAGCATTATAGACAATCTTTTAAAAGGAGCATCAGGACAAGCCATACAAAACATGAATTTAGCCTTTGGATATAATGAAACCGAGGGTTTAAAACTAAAAGCTAATTTCTTTTAAAATATAAATTTTATGAAAATCGCAATAATAGGAACAGGAAACTTAGGGAAATCTATCGCAAAAGGATTGATTAGAACCAATGGCATTACAACTTTGTATTTAACAAAAAGGAATTTGGATGATATAAAAGGTTTTGAAGGCTATAAAGATGTTTTTTTAACAACAGATAATAAAGAAGCCGTAAAAAATTCGGACATTATAATTTTTGCTGTTCAGCCAAGGCATTTTGGGCAAATATTAGAGAACTTAAAATACGTTTTAACAAAAGAACACGTCATCATTTCAGTTATTACTGGTTTTTCACTTGGTAAAATAGAAAATGTTATTGGGAGTAAGCATTTTATAATTAGAGCGATGCCAAATACAGCCATTGCTGTTGGTAAATCCATGACCTGTTTATGTAGTAATACAAACGGTGAAAAACGTATTAAAATTGCTGAAGCCATTTTTAACAGATTAGGCCATACATTGGCTATTCCTGAGTCTCAAATGCAAGCAGCAACTGTTGTATGTGCAAGTGGTATTGCATTTTGGATGCGCTTGATACGTGCCACGACGCAAGCTGCTATTCAATTAGGGTTTGACGCAAAGGAAGCCCAAGAATTAGCAATGCATACTTCAGAAGGCGCAGCCAATCTATTGATTACAAACGGTGATCATCCTGAGGAAGAAATCGATCGCGTAACTACGCCAAAAGGATGTACGATTACCGGCTTAAATCACATGGAAATCAAAGGCTTGAGCTCGTCATTAATTCAAGGAATGGTAGCTTCATTTAATAAAATTAATAATATTAAAGAGGAACAAATATGAGTTTATTCAATGTTTATCCTTTATACAATGTAACACCTGTTAGTGCAAAAGACATGTCTGTTTGTGACGATAAAGGTATTGAGTATCTCGACCTTTATGGAGGACATGCTGTGATTTCTATTGGGCATTCCCACCCAAAATATGTATCCGCTATATCAAATCAAGTTGAAAAGTTAGGTTTTTACAGCAATGCTATTCAAAATCCATTGCAAGCACAATTAGCAGATAAACTAGAACGTATATCTGGATGTAAGGATTACCAACTTTTCTTATGTAATTCTGGTGCAGAAGCGAATGAAAATGCATTGAAGTTAGCTTCATTTCATAATGGAAAGTCTAAAATTTTAGCATTTAACAATTCATTTCATGGCAGAACGTCAGCTGCTGTAGTTGCAACTGACAATCCAAAAATTGTAGCACCTATAAATGCACAACAAGAAGTGGATTTTTTACAATTAGGAGATTTAGAAGCCGTTGAAACTATTTTAAAAGCAAACAAAACTTGCGCAGTTATCATTGAATGTATTCAAGGTGTTGGTGGATTAGATGAGAGCACAACGGATTTCTATCAAGGTTTAGAAAGATTATGTAAACAAACCAGCACGATTTTAATTGCTGACGAAGTACAATCTGGTTTTGGCAGAACTGGCGATTTTTTTGCATTTCAAAAACACAATATAACACCAGATATTGTTTCCATAGCAAAAGGCATGGGAAATGGGTTTCCGGTTGGTGGTATTTTAATACATCCATCAATAAAAGCTTCATTTGGTTTGTTAGGCACAACCTTCGGAGGCAATCATTTAGCATGTGCAGCCACGCTTTCTGTTTTAGAAGTCATAGAAAAAGAAAACCTTATGCAAAATGCATCAGAAATTTCAGAATATTTTCTTGAAAAAGCTAAGAATTTACCCAAACTAAAAGCGATTAAGGGACGAGGACTAATGCTAGGACTAGAATTTGATTTTTCAATTTCAGAATTGAGAAAAGCGCTTATTTTCAAACACCAGATGTTTACGGGAGGTGCAAAAAATCCAAACCTAATTAGAATCCTTCCACCATTAACTATTAAAAAGAGACACGTTGATTCTTTTTTTGATGCGTTACTCATAGAATTAAAATAAGATGAAAAAGTATACAACAATAACAGACATAACAAACCTTTCTGAAACCATAAAGGAAGGTATTTCACTAAAAAACAATCCTTTTGAATTTTCAGAATTAGGAAAAAATAAAACTTTAGTGATGTTGTTTTTCAATTCGAGTTTAAGAACGCGTTTAAGTACTGAAAAAGCAGCAAAAAATTTAGGAATGAATGTTATGGTACTTAATGTAAACGACGCATGGAACTTAGAATATGAAAATGGAACCGTAATGAGTTTAGATACTGCCGAGCATATAAAAGAAGCGTGTCAAGTTTTATCACAATATGCCGATATCATTGCCGTAAGAGCTTTTCCTGATTTAAAGAATAAGGAAAAAGACGAGTCTGAATTTATGTTGAATAGTTTTATAAAATATGCAACTGTACCAATTATAAGCATGGAAAGTGCTACAGAACATCCTTTACAGGCGTTGGCAGATGCTATTACAATTATAGAATTAAAAACAAAGAAAAAGCCAAAAGTTGTATTGTCCTGGGCGCCACATCCAAAAGCATTACCACAAGCTGTACCAAATTCTTTTGTTACGATGATGCAACAACTGGATGTTGATTTTAGCATTACGCACCCAAAAGGATATGATTTAAATCCTAAAATTACAAATGGCACATCCATTAATTACAATCAAAATGAAGCACTTCAAAATGCAGATTTTGTATATGTGAAAAATTGGAGTAGCTATGAAAACTATGGCCAGATATTAAACGAAGACACTAATTGGATGATGACCAAAGAAAAACTAGGTAATGCAAAATTTATGCATTGTTTACCAGTGAGACGAAATTTTGTGGTTGAAGACGCTGTATTAGATAGCGATCAATCTGTGGTGATTAAACAAGCTAATAATAGAACGTATGCAGCACAAATAGTATTAAAACTAATTTTAGAAAACCTATAAAATGGAAACATTAAAAATCATTAAAATAGGTGGAAATATAATTGATGACGATAAAGTACTAGCTTCATTCTTAAGTCAATTTACAAAACTAGATGGACCAAAACTTCTAGTTCATGGTGGCGGAAAAACAGCAACTCAATTGGCTAAAAAAATGAACATTCCGGTACAGATGAATGAAGGAAGGCGTATCACAAATGCTGAAACATTAGATATTATTACAATGGTTTACGCAGGGAAAATCAATAAAAATATCGTAGCACAATTACAATCTCACAACTGCAACGCAATTGGGTTTTCTGGTGCGGATGGAAATACCATTGTTTCAGAAAAAAGACCTGTACAATCTATAGATTATGGTTTTGTAGGAGATATTAAACAGATTAACACAGCTATCTTAACAACACTCTTAAACAACACTATTACTCCGGTGTTTTGCGCCATTACGCACGATGCAAACGGACAATTATTAAACACTAATGCAGATACGATTGCCTCAGAATTAGCAATTGGCTTTGCAAAACAATTTAAAACTGAACTTTATTATTGTTTTGAGAAGGATGGTGTTCTAATGGATATTAATAATGACAATTCCGTAGTTGAACATATAAACACCGAAATTTATAAAAACTTAATTGCTCAGGGTATTATAGCTGATGGTATGTTACCAAAACTTAATAATTGTTTTCATGCTATAAATAAAAATGTAAATAAAGTTTGTATCGGAAAACCAAGTATGCTTTTTACATCAAACACAGTTTACACAACCATTAAAAAATGACAGAAAAACTCACAATAGAAGCTATCGCTTTATTAAAGCAGCTGATAGAAACACAATCGTTTTCTTCGGAGGAAGATAAAACTGCATTACTCATTGAAAATTGGTTTACTGCATATCAAATTCCATTTAAACGCAATAAAAACAATGTTTGGGCAACTAATAAACATTTCAATGAAGCCAAGCCTACATTGCTTTTAAATTCACATCACGATACCGTTAAACCTAATAATGGTTACACTAAAGATCCTTTAAAAGCAATTATTGAAAAAGGTAAATTATATGGTTTAGGAAGCAATGATGCAGGTGGCTGTCTGGTCTCATTGATAGCAACGTTCACTTATTTTTATAAAAAGAAAGACCTCAACTATAATTTGGTAATTGTGGCATCTGCAGAAGAGGAGAGTAGTGGTCCTAATGGCTTAAATAGTATGTTGTCAATAATTCCATATATCGATGTTGCTATTGTCGGAGAACCAACATTAATGAATTTAGCCATAGCCGAAAAAGGCTTAGTCGTTTTTGATGCCAAAGTCAAAGGTACCGCAGGTCATGCTGCGCATCCAAACACTAATAACGCCATTTACAATGCTATTGAAGTTTTAAAATGGTTTCAAGACTATACATTTGAAAAGAAATCAACTGTTTTAGGCGATGTAAAAATGACAGTCACACAAATAAATGCCGGAAAACAGCACAATGCTGTACCTTCGGAAGTTGAATTAGTGATTGATGTGCGAGTAAATGACAACTATTCTAATCAAGAAATTTCAGATATAATCACTAATAAATCGCCATGTTCAAACATTAAAGCACGCAGCTTGCGACTGAACTCATCATCAATCCCAACACATCATGATCTGGTGAAAGCAGGTATTGAAATAGGTAGAGAAACATATGGTTCGCCTACGCTTTCTGACCAAGCAGTTTTGAGTTGTCCATCTTTAAAACTTGGACCTGGTGATAGTACGCGTTCGCATACTGCAGATGAATTTATTTATCTCTCTGAAATAGAAGAAGGCATAAAAATATATATTGAATTATTGGAGAAGGTATTATAAACGTGCTGTCACATTGAGCGCAGTGCGACATGTAAATAGTGTAAAAAAATAGATTTCTGCTCTCGCAGGAAGGACAAAAGATAAAAGTATAACTAAAAAATGAAGGCAGAGATGCCTGCCTTCGCAGGAATTAATATGAAACTGTGGGATAAAGGGTTTTCAATCGATAAAAAAATAGAATTATTCACTGTTGGTAACGACAGAGAAATTGACATGCATATTGCCAAATATGACGTAGAGGCATCTTTAGCACATGCTATTATGTTGGAGTCAATAGGTATTATTACAACAGATGATTTGAAACAACTCAAATCTGGATTAAAGGTATTATCTGAATCAATTGAAGAAGGTACTTTTAGTATAGAAGAGACATTTGAGGATGTACATTCTAAAATTGAACATGAGCTAACCAAGACTTTAGGTGAGGTCGGTAAAAAAATCCATACAGCACGATCCAGAAACGACCAAGTTTTAGTTGCGCTTCAATTATATTATAAAGAAAATCTCCAGATCATTAACGACAAAACCAAAACGTTTTTCGATACACTTTTACATTTAGCTGAAACTCATAAACAGCAATTATTACCAGGCTATACGCATTTACAAGTAGCAATGCCTTCCTCTTTTGGATTATGGTTTTCTGCTTATGCAGAACTATTAATTGATGATGTTTATGTTTTAAATGCAGTTACAAAAATTGCAGATCAAAACCCGTTAGGTTCAGCAGCGGGATATGGAAGCTCGTTCCCAATTGATAGAGCTATAACAACAAAAGAACTTAATTTTTCGACATTAAAATATAATGTAGTTGCAGCACAATTAAGCAGAGGGAAAAGTGAGCGTGCCATTGCAAGTGCTTTAGGTGGCTTATGTAATACTATGTCTCGTTTTGCTATGGACGTTTGTTTGTATATGAGTCAGAATTTTGGGTTCATCACATTTCCAGATGAATTGACTACAGGTAGTAGTATTATGCCTCACAAAAAGAATCCTGATGTGTTTGAATTGATAAGAGGAAAGTGTAATAAAATTCAAGCCTTGCATACCGAAATGCTATTAATCACTAACAACTTACCCAGTGGATACCACAGAGATTTTCAGCTACTAAAAGAAAATATCATTAACGCTTTTGAAGATGTAAAAGATATTCTTGACATCTTTAATTACGCCATTAAGCAAATCATAGTAAAAGATGTAGATCTCAATGATGAGAAATACAAATACTTGTTTACAGTAGATAGCATCAATAATTTAGTCGTTGATGGCATGAGTTTCAGAGAAGCTTATCAGCAGGTTGGAAGCGAAGTTCAAAATGATACGTATAAACCAGATTTAGGTAAAGAACATTCTCATATTGGTAGTATTCATAATTTGTGTTTGGATGCTATTCGAAATAAATTCCCTAAATAATAAATAACAATCTAAACCCAATTATTTTGTATTTATTTTTTATGCTATACTTTTAAATAAAAAAATGAAAACTAAAATTGAACATGTAAATATAACTGTTCCAGATATTGGTGCTGCTTTGCGATTTCTTAATATCGTTGCACCAGATTTTAAAATCATGAAAGATGTTAAACCTTCAGGTGACAATCGATGGTTGCATATTGGTAATAATGAAAATTATTTTGCGCTTCAGGAAGCACATTTAGATTCAAAACCAATCAAACAAAATCAGACTTATGTAAATTACGGTTATAATCATATTGGGTTAGTTGTAACTAATATTAAAAACATTCAGAACAAATTGAATGACGCTGGTTATAAAAAAGGTATTGATACACCAAAAGAAAAGTTTAGGAAAAGAATCTATTATTATGATGATGCAGGTTTTGAGTGGGAATTGGTAGAATACTTCTCTGATAAAACGAACGAGAAATTTTTGTACGAGTAGCAAATATAAGCATCTGTAAACAGATGCTTTTATTATTAATAGACTTACCTTAAAATTTATAGCAGTAGAAAATTTTTATCTATTTATAAGCCAACTAAATCACCATCTGCATTTTTAGTCGCTAAATCCGATTTACCCATTAAATAAATATCAACCTGGCGTGCTGCTTCTCTGCCCTCCGAAATAGCCCAAACAATTAAAGACTGTCCTCTACGCATATCTCCAGCAGTAAAGATGTTAGGAATATTAGTTTGATACTTTCCATAACTCGCCTTATAGTTAGTACGCACATCTCTTTCTAGTCCTAATTGATCTGCAATGGTACTTTCTGGACCTGTAAACCCTAATGCTAACAATGCTAAATCACATGGCCATGTTTTTTCCGTGCCTGCAATTTCAATTAATTTTGGTCGTTCACCAGGAACCATTTCCCATTCAACATTAACAGTTTTTAAAGCGGTTAGTTTTCCGTTTTTATCGGTTACAAATTCTTTTGTATTAATTAACCAATTGCGTTCAACTCCTTCTTTATGAGATGTAGAAGTTTTAAGCTGAAGCGGCCAATATGGCCAAGGTGTTGTAGGTGAGCGATGTCCTGGAGGCTTCGGCATAATTTCAAAATTAATAACAGATTTTGCGCCTTGACGGTTGGATGTACCAATACAATCCGACCCTGTATCTCCACCACCAATAACAATTACGTTTTTATCTGTTGCTAATATCTGATCTTTTATCTCTTGACCAAACACAACTTTAGTTTGTTGCGTTAAAAAATCCATGGCTTGTACCACTCCATCTGCATCAATTCCTGGTGTAGGTAAGCTTCTCCTTTGAGTTGCACCACCGCAAAGTACAACGGCATCAAAAGCATTTAAGTCTTCTATATCATAGTTAACCCCAACATTTACATTAGTTTTAAAAACAATACCTTCAGCTTCTAAAATTGCTAAACGACGATCAATAATACCTTTTTCCATTTTAAAATTTGGAATGCCATAACGTAATAAACCTCCAATAGCATCATCGCGCTCAAAAACAGTTACTGAATGCCCAGCTCTATTTAATTGTTGCGCTGTAGCTAAACCTGCAGGACCAGAACCAACTACAGCAATCGTTTTTCCTGTTCTCGATTTTGGCGGTTGTGGTTTAATCCAACCTTCTTTAAATGCACGTTCCACAATATTCTTTTCAATATTTTCTATCGATACTGGGTCTTCAATAATACCTAAAACACAGGCTTGTTCGCATGGTGCAGGACATAAACGACCAGTAAACTCAGGGAAATTATTTGTGGAATGGAGAATCCATGACGCCTTTTGCCACTCACCTTGATGAACCATATGGTTAAAATCTGGTATTAAATTACCAAGTGGACAACCACTATGGCAAAATGGTATTCCACAATCCATACAACGCGAGCCTTGTTTGGTAAGTTCCTTTTCACTCAAAGGCACAGTAAATTCATTATAATGCTTTACACGATCCTTTACTGGATTATATGATTCATCTTTTCTTTCGAATTCCTTAAAACCTGTTACTTTTCCCATTGTCCTATACTGTTTCTAATGCTTCAACCATTTGTTCTTCTGTCTCCAAACGCTTCAATGCACGTTTGTATTCCGTCGGCATCACCCTCACAAATTGATTTAAACTCGTTTCCCATTCTGTTAATAATTGAACCCCTCTTTGACTATCTGTATATTTTACATGCTTTTTGATCATTGCTTTTAAATCATTAGCATCTTCTTTTTCTATTGTTTCAAATTCAATAGTTTCGGTATTACATAAACCGTTAACAAATTTGTTTTCTGGATCATAAACATAAGCTATACCACCGCTCATTCCGGCAGCAAAATTTCGTCCTGTTTTTCCAAGAACAACTACTTTTCCACCTGTCATATATTCACAACAATGATCACCAACACCTTCTACAACTGCAGTTGCACCAGAGTTCCTAACAGCGAAACGTTCACCTGCAATACCATTGATGTAAGCCTGTCCTTGAACTGCACCGAATAAGCAAACATTACCAATAATGATATTATCTTCTGCTACAAAATCTGCTTTGGCCGGTTTTTTTACGATTAGCTTTGCTCCTGATAGTCCTTTTCCGAGGTAATCGTTAGTATTACCCTCTAAATTGAAAGTTAATCCATGTGCTCCAAAGGCACCAAAACTTTGTCCTGCTGAACCTTCAAAATTGATCTTTATAGTGTCTTCTGGCAAACCTAAATGCCCATATATTTTTGAAATCTCGTTACTCACAATCGCACCAACAGTTCGGTCTATATTCGTTATAGGATAAGACAAAGTCATCTGTTCCTTTCTATATAAAGCACGATGAGAATCTTTCAATATTTTGAAATCTAAAACATTATCTAAATTGTGCTTTTGCTTTTCAGTATTCCTTACAGTCATTTGATTATATTCAGCCGGTCTGTGTAAAATTGACGATAAATCTAAACCTTTGGCTTTGTAATGCTTAATCGCTTTATTAGCATTAATTTTATGGGTTTGACCGACCATTTCTTCCATGGTTCTAAATCCTAATTCTGCCATAATACTACGCAATTCTTCCGCGATATAATAGAAGAAATTAATCACATGTTCTGGTGTACCTTTGAAGTTTTTACGCAATTCCTTGTCTTGAGTTGCAATACCAACAGGACAGGTATTTAAGTGACATTTTCGCATCATAATGCATCCCGAAGCTACTAATGGAGCTGTTGCAAATCCAAATTCCTCAGCACCTAATAATGCAGCAATAGCAACATCTCGTCCGGTTTTGAGCTGCCCATCACACTCCACAACGATACGACTTCGAAGGTTGTTAAGCACAAGTGTTTGCTGTGCCTCAGCTACACCAAGTTCCCAAGGCAATCCAGCATGTTTTAAAGAAGTTAAAGGTGATGCACCAGTTCCTCCGTCATAACCTGAAATTAGAACCACATCTGCTTTAGCTTTTGCAACACCAGCTGCTATAGTACCAACACCAACCTCAGAAACAAGTTTTACATTTATTCTAGCATCGCGATTAGCATTTTTTAAATCGTAAATCAGTTGTGCCAGATCCTCAATGGAATAAATATCATGGTGTGGTGGTGGCGAAATTAAACCAACAAATGGCGTAGAGTTTCGAGCTGCAGCAATCCATGGTAATACTTTTTCACCAGGAAGCTGACCACCTTCACCAGGTTTTGCACCTTGAGCCATTTTTATTTGAATCTCTTTCGCGTTGGTTAAATAGTGAGATGTCACACCAAAACGACCAGAAGCGACTTGCTTAATTGCAGAATTTCTGCTATCGCCATTGACATCTGGTTGAAAACGATTTCTGTCTTCTCCCCCTTCACCAGAATTAGATTTCCCACCAATTCTGTTCATGGCAATGGCTAAATTTTCGTGCGCTTCTCTAGAAATAGATCCGTAAGACATAGCACCTGTTTTGAATCGCTTTACGATTTCGGTCCAAGGTTCTACCTCATCAATAGGAATTGGATCAATATTATTAAATTCGAACAAACCACGAATGGTCATTAAATTTTCTGATTGTTCATTAATATTTTTAGCATAAACATCGTAACTCTTTTGATCACTCAATCTTACAGCTTGTTGCAATTTTGCAACTGTTGTTGGATTAAATAAATGCTTTTCTCCATTACGTCTCCACCTGTAATCCCCACCAATATTTAAACCTAAGCGCTTATCAGCTCCGATACTTGGATAGGCATGGTGGTAACGTTTATCGATTTCTTTTTCGATCTCATATAATCCAACACCTTCAATTCTTGAGGTTGTATAAGGAAAATATTTCTCAACGAATTGCGAATTGAATCCAACAATTTCAAATATTTGAGAACCTCTGTAAGAACGTAAGGTTGAAATCCCTATTTTATTCATCACTTTCAATATCCCTTTTCCAATAGCTTTGTTGAAGTTATCAACTGCTTTTTGCTCATCCATATCAGTAATGAAGCCTTCTTTAACTTGCATTCTAATAATCTCATTTACCATATAAGGATTAACAGCACTTGCACCATATCCAAATAAGGTTGCAAAATGATGAGGCTCTCTTGGTTCGGCAGATTCAATGATAATATCGAAATATGAACGTTTACGCAAACGATTCATTTGATGACTCACATAAGAACAAGCTAATAATGCCGGAATTGGCGCCATCTCTTTACTCACACCCCTATCGGACAAAATGATAATGTTGGTTTTCCGTTCTAATGCTTTTTCAATTTGCACGATTATGTCATCTAACGCATCTTCAAGCCCATTAAGTCCTTTATCTTTTTGATATAACATCTCAATGGTTTCTGCCTTGAAACTTTCGACTGTTATGTTTCTTATCTTTTCTAAATCGTCATTTGATATAACTGGATTCTGAATTTTCAGCTTTCTACATTGTCTTTCTGTAATGCTAAAAATATTTCTATCCTTTCCTAATGACAAGCTAATGTCAGTCACAATTTCCTCTCTAATTCCATCTAAGGGTGGATTTGTGACTTGTGCAAATAACTGTTTAAAGTAGTTAGAAATTAACTGTGGTTTGTTAGATAAAACCGCTAAAGGAGTATCAATTCCCATAGACCCCAGCGCTTCTTTTGCATTAAGTGCCATTGGTGTGATGACTTCCTGAATATCTTCGAATGTATAGTTAAATAAACGTTGTCTTGTTTTAATATCTAAGGTTTCAATTGGGCAAGTTTCACCTGTATATGGGATATCCTTTAAGTGTAATCTCGTTTTATCTAGCCATTCTTGATATGGTCTTTCTTTAACAATCTTACTTTTAATTTCTTCATCATTTATTATTCGACCTTGGTTCATGTCTACTAAGAACATTTTCCCAGGTTCTAAACGACCATGACGCTCTACATCTTCCGGATTAATATCTACAACTCCAATTTCTGATGACATAATCAATTTACCACTTTTGGTAACCGTATATCTCGAAGGACGTAACCCATTTCTATCTAGTAATGCACCGATATAATTACCATCTGTAAAAGGTACCGAAGCTGGTCCATCCCAAGGCTCCATAATACACCCATTATATTCATAAAATGCCTTACGCTCCGAGGACATGGTCTTATGTTTTTCCCATGCTTCTGGAATCATCATCATCATAACCTCTGGCAATGAGCGCCCAGTATGTGTTAATAATTCTACAACCATATCCATAGATGCTGAGTCTGATTTTCCTGGTAATATAATTGGGAATAATTTTTCAATTTGCGGACCAAAAACATCACTTTTCATGATTTCTTCTCTAACGCGCATTCTACTTACATTTCCACGAAGCGTATTTATTTCACCATTCTGACACATAAATCGAAATGGCTGTGCCAATTCCCAGGTCGGCATGGTATTGGTAGAAAAACGCTGGTGAACCAAAGCCAGACGAGTCACTAAATCCGATTCTTGTAAATCCTTATAATAGGGTCCAATATCTTCAGGCTTAATTATTCCTTTATAAATAAGTGTATTTGTTGATAAACTCGGCACATAGAAATAAGAACTTTGAGACATTTTAGAATTCCTAACGGTATGCTCAGTTATTTTACGTGCCGCATACAATTTTGCTTTAAAACTATCTTCTGATATGTCATTTGTTTTGCCAATAAAAAGTTGCTCAATATTAGGCTCAGAAGCTAAAGCAATTTCACCTAATTGAGTTGAATCTACAGGAACAGATCTCCAGCCAATAATAGAAAGTCCTTGAGCTAAAATTTCTTTTTCAAAAGTATCTTTACAAAATCTGTACTGGTTACTGTTTTTAGGTAAAAACACCATACCAACAGCATATTTACCTTTAACAGGAACTTTAAATCCACAGACACGTTTAAAATAAGCATGAGGAATATCAATTAACAACCCTGCGCCATCACCAGTTTTACCATCAGAACTTACGCCACCGCGATGTGCGAGCTTCACTAGAATTTCTAAAGCATCGTGTATAATTTGATTGGTCTTTTCTCCTTTTAGATTACAGATAAATCCTGCACCACAATTTTCATGTTCAAATTCTGGTAAATAAAGTCCTTGTTTCTTCAGCATAATTCAAAATATTTCGAGGGTTTTTTACACCTTATTATACACTAATATAGATGCAATATTTTAATTAAAAAAAAAGCAGAAACACTTTTTCCATATCGATAATTAAGTGCTTTTTAAATGAAAATTTGATAATAATAAAGAAATATTCTACTAAATAGACAACGTAAATATACTCAGTAAAACCAAGCTTTTATTGCGAAAACGTTTTCGAAAACAACAGAATACTGAAAATAATTTAACTAAAAACGGAAATAGGTGAATTTTTGCAATAATTCAATTATTAATATCACAATTTTTACATCTATTTTATTTTTAACCCTAATTTATATAGGGTTAAAAATTAAAATATCGCATTTTTTTATTTTTAACCCACTTTTTTTAGGGGTGTAATTAATTTTATTAATAGTTTTGACTCGAACTTAATCAATTAAACATAATTATTATGAAAAAATTATTTACCATTTCAATATGCTTTTTAGCATTCAGTTTATTTGCTCAAGAAGAAGAAACAAAAGAAAAAAAATCCTTCAGCTTTAGCGGAAGTGTCGATGCTTATTATAGAGCAAACTTAACAGCACCTAATGACGAAAATGCAATAGCACCTGGATCTTCATTTGCTAATCTTCCTGGTTTCGCATTAGGTATGGCAAATGTAATAGCATCTTATGAAGGCGAAAAAGTTGGCTTTGTAGCAGACTTAGTCTTTGGCCCAAGAGGAACGGATGCCATATTTGCTTCACCTATGTATTCTGACACTGGAAACATAATAAATCAATTATATGCGTACTGGGATGTTAGTGAGTCTGTAACATTAACAATGGGTAACTTTAATACATTCTTAGGATACGAAGTAATATCACCTGTTGCAAATTTCAACTACAGCACTTCGTATTTATTTTCTTATGGCCCATTCAGCCATACTGGCTTAAAAGCAGATATTGCTTTATCAGATGATTTAAGCTTAATGCTAGGCGTTTTTAATGACACTGATTTAACCGAATTTAATCCAACTGGTGATTATGCTGTTGGAGCGCAATTAGGTTATGCAGATCAATTTTTAAATGTTTTATTAGATCCTTCTTTTTTCGAAATCGATTTTACAGGAGGTGTTGATTTAACAGATGAAATCTTTTTAGGTATTAATGCTGCTTACTTAAGTTTAGATGATGATGCTGGAGGATTTATGGGAGCTGCATTATATCCGCAATACACAGTCTCGAATACATTTTCCATTGGCCTAAGAGGAGAATACTTTGCTGAAGATGGCAACTTTGGAGCCATTGGGTCTGGCATAAAAGACACAAGTGTTTTTGCCGCGACATTAACAGGTAGTTTTTCAATTGACAACTTAATGATAAAGCCTGAGATACGATTAGACAGTGCCTCTGACGATGCTTTTATCGATAACGACTTAGCCGCAACAAAAAGTTTAGGATCTTTTGTTGTTGCAGCGATATATAAATTCTAACTAAAACCAAAAAACAATGAAAAAAGTTGAAGCAATAATTCGAAAATCTAAATTTTCTGCAGTAAAAAAAGCACTGCATGAAGTTGGTGTAAACTTCTTCTCTTATTGGGATGTTACAGGACTTGGTAACGAAAAAGAAGGACATGTTTACCGAGGTGTTTCTTATAGCACAAGTGATATACAGAGACGATATTTATCAATCGTAGTAAATGACGATTTTGAAGATATCACTATAAAAACCATACTTCACTCAGCTTCTACAGGAGATGTAGGAGATGGTAAAATCTTCGTAAGCGATATTAAAGAAGTGTATAGAATACGAACAGGAGAAAAAGGAGGACAAACTTTAAACTAAAAAGACTATGGAATTATTAACTACAAATAATGTATGGATGATGATCTGTACCGCGCTTGTTTTCTTTATGCATTTAGGATTTGGATTTTTAGAAATCGGATTGACTCGCCAAAAGAATACAATTAACATTTTATTTAAAAATATTTTTATTATCACTGTTGGCCTCTTACTTTATTGTTTAGTTGGTTTTAACTTAATGTACCCTGGAGATTTTAATGGGTTTTTAGGATTCGCAGGATTTGGATTAGATTCACCATTAACTGATGCCGGAACATTAGACTTAGCTTATAATGAAGGCTACACGTATTGGACAGATTTCTTATTCCAAGGTATGTTCGCGGCAACAGCAGCAACGATTGTCTCTGGCGCTGTAGCCGAACGTATAAAAATTGGACCATTTATGGTTTTCACAGTGATTTACGTCGGATTAATTTATCCCATTGCAGGTTCTTGGAAATGGGGAGGTGGATTTTTACAAACCTTAGAAACACCATTTTATGATTTCGCTGGTTCTACGCTAGTACACTCTGTTGGTGGTTGGGCTGCAGTTGTAGCTGTATGCTTATTAGGACCTAGAATTGGAAAATTTAAAGATGGAAAACCACAGGCTATCCCTGGACATAATATCCCATTAGCCACGGCTGGTGTATTAATCTTATGGTTAGGATGGTTTGGATTTAATGGTGGCTCTGTATTATCAGCAGATCCTGGATTAACATCTTTAACCTTAGTAACCACCTGTTTAGCTGCAGCGGCTGGCGGAGTCGTTGCTGCCCTTGTATCTACATTAAAATACAGAAATTTAGATTTAACAATGTTCCTTAATGGGATTTTAGGTGGTCTTGTTGGTATTACTGCAGGTGCAGACCAAATGAGTCCAACTGATGCGATCCTAATTGGAGCTGTTGCTGGTGCAATTATTGTATTTGCTGTTTCACTAATTGATAGATTAAAATTAGATGACCCTGTTGGTGCCATTGCTGTACACTTGGTATGTGGTGTCTGGGGCACTCTAGCTGTTGGAATATTTGGTAACCTAGCTGGCGGAGCACAGCTTTTAAGTCAACTTATTGGTGTAGCTTCTTATGCTGTCATATGCATTGTATCTTCATTCTTAATCATATTTATTATGAAGAAAACCGTCGGTATTAGAGTTTCTGAACGTGAAGAATTAGAAGGACTAGATGCACATGAGCATGGCATGGATGCTTATCCAGACTTTAGGTTAAATGAACACTAAATTTTAAAATTGATTGTTTATATAATTAGTTGTTAGTAGAAACCCTCTAAGCAAATTGCTTAGAGGGTTTTGTAATTCAAAAAAAATACCTGTCTGGTTTAAAACCTGACAGGCATTACCATTTAATACTGGCATTCTTTAAGCTGAATTTCGACTCGCATTAATATTACCAAATAACGATCTGGTTACCATCTTTTCATAAATTTTCATTTGCTCATAATCTGGTTTTACACCAGCTTTCTCAAGCTCTTGAATCTTCTTTAGCGCATATTGTTGTATCGTTAACAATGGCAACACAATGGACTCTCTTACGGCAATCGACGCTTTACCTGTAGGCTCCTCCTGCATTAATTCTTTGTAACCTGTTAACTTTAGCAATAATCTTTTAGTGGTTTCATATTCGTTATATATAATAGTCCAGAATTCGCCATACTCAGTATCTTCTGCCATATACCTTGTTAAATCAAAGAAGGATTTAGACAAAGACATCATACTATTTTCTATTAGTGTCTTAAAAAAATCAGATGTTTTAAACAGAGTTTGGACTTTTTCAAACTCATCCACATCTTCGTAATGTTTTAAAGCGGTTCCAACCCCAAAAAAGCCAGGTACATTTTGCTTTAATTGACTCCAAGAACCCACAAAAGGAATTGCCCTTAAATCTTCAAAAACTAAACCCTCAGATTTACCTCTTTTAGACGGACGACTACCAATATTAGTTTTCGCATAGTACTTTAAGGTACTCATATGCTCTAAATATGAAATGAATTTAGGATGTGCTTTAAAATCTGAATAGGCCTTATAACTTCGATCGGATAAATCAGTCATAACTGCTCTATTCTCTGAATTCATAGACAAATCTTTATCGCTAATACTATTATCAATACCAGAACTGATTAATTGTTCTAGATTATATTGTGAGGATTCTAAAGTTCCGAAATTAGAACTTATGGTTTGCCCTTGTATTGTTAATTGCACTTCTTCATCTTCAATTGTTGGACCTAAAGACGCATAGAAATTATGCGTTTTCCCTCCACCTCTTGCCGGAGGTCCGCCACGGCCATCAAAGAAAATTACTTTAATACCGTATTGTCTGGAAACAGTTGTTAGATTTTCTTTTGCTTTATAAATTGCCCAATTGGCCATTAAATAACCACCATCTTTTGTACCATCACTAAAACCTAACATTATCGTTTGCTTATTACCACGCGATTTTAAATGTGCAGCATATTCAGGATTTGTATATAATTCTTCCATTACGGCTGGTGCATTTTCTAAATCCGTAATTGTTTCAAAAAGCGGACCAATATCTACGGTTAACTTTTCTTGAAATGCTACAAGTTTCAACATAGCAAACAACTGCATAACATTTAATGTCGTTTGATTGTTACTTATTATATAACGATTAGCTGCTTTTTCACCATTAGTTTCCTGTATGGTTTTTATGACTTTCATCGTTTTTAAAGCTTTTAAGGTTTCTTCATCTTTTATTAAAGAAAGATCTACATCACCTTCAACTTTAGACAAAATATCTACCTGTTCTTTCACCGTTAATTTATGATAATTCTTTGGGAAAATCGTACTGCCATTTTCAATCAATGTGTTTACCATATCATTGAAAAATTGAGCATGTTTACGACTATCCTGACGAATGTCTAAATACGCAAAATGAAATCCGAATAAATGGGTTTTATTAATAAGACTATTTAATTCATCTAAATAGAGAGACTGATGTTTATCAATAATCAGTTTTTTGATGACTTTCAATTCTGAAACAAAATTTTCTAAGGTTAGAGTAGAAGGTTTATTGGTAATAATATCATAAAGCTCATTCTCTAAAATCGCCATTCTATCCTCCACTCCTTGAAACGTTAATTTTCGTTTTAATCGTCTAACGTTTCTGTAATAATTTTTTATAATTGAAAGACGTAAACGAGCCGCTACATTCAAGGTGATTTCTGGCGTTACAAATGGGTTTCCATCTCTATCGCCTCCTGGCCAAAAACCAATATTTATGATGTCATTTTCAATTGCTTTACCTTCGAAAATATTCTGTTGGATATAATCGAAAATCGTTCCAAAAGAATTATAAAACACATTCTCTAAATACCATATCAAACTAACAGCTTCATCAAAAGGAGTTGGTTTTTTGTGCTTAAAGAAAGGTGTCTTACCTAATTGCGCGAGCAAATCATTAATTCTCAGTAAATCATTTTCACGTATAGCTTCTGTTAAATCTGTAATAATCCCTAAAACGGAGCCTGGATAAAACTGAGTTGGATGTGCAGTTAATACTATTCTAACCTTGAATTCTTCGAGATATTTCTGAAGCGTTTCTAATTTATTTTCTGCACTAACAGTTTCCTTTAAACTTCTTAACGTACCAATACCATCCATGTTATGAACGACTGGAAAAGCAGCATCTTCAATAGCATCGAATAATACAACTTGTCTTTCGATATACTGAATAAATCGAAATAACAAATTAATTTGACTTTCTGGTGATCGCCTTGCCTGATATTTTTTAAAAAATGAATTAACTATAGTCGTTGGATCTTCTTGATGAGCAAAACCCTTTTTGCATGTTTCATGAAACAATGGTAATAGCACTCCTGTTTTAGTAACGCTAGAAAAAGGTAAAGTCATAAATATACTGTTGTATATCTTATACTTTGACACCACATTTTGATTAAAACGCGTAAGTTTTGGTTGTATTGACATTTACTCTATATGATTGTAGATTGACCTAAATGAATATTAGTGAAATTCATGTTGGTATCCTTAGGATTATTAATAAAATCTTCGATAAAATCACCTACTTTACTTGTAGTGACATTATCGTATTTAGTATTAATATCTCGTGTTGTAATATCTAATTTTAGTGATTTTTCTACTGCCAATTTTATTAATTCCGCTTCATTGAAAAGCTCAAAATGCTCTAATAGCATAGCAGCTGATAATATTGATGCAATTGGATTTGCAATACCTTTTCCAGTCGCCTGTGGAAAAGATCCATGTATAGGCTCAAACATGGCGTACTTTTTACCAACAGAAGCAGAAGCCAGTAGCCCAATAGACCCTCCAATAACACTTGCTTCGTCACTAATGATATCACCAAACATGTTTTCAGTTAATATAACATCGAACTGTTTTGGATTAAGAATCATTTGCATTGCAGCATTATCTACAAACAAGAAATCTAAAACAACATCTTTATATTGTTCTGCGATTTCAGTGACTACTTTTCTCCAAAGCCTAGAACTTTCTAGTACGTTTGCTTTATCAACTAATGTTACCTTATTTTTTCTAGACTGTGCAGCCTTAAAAGCTAAATGTGAGACGCGCTCAATTTCATCTCGAGAATACTCACATAAATCTGAAGCTACATTTCCATCTTCACTTAATTCCTTTTTACCAAAATATATTCCACCAGTCAATTCACGATAAATACTAATATCTGTACCTTCAATAATTTTCTTTTTTAATGGCGATTTATCTAATAATGTTTTATAGGCCTTAACGGGTCTAATATTAGCAAACAACCCAAGTTCTTTTCTTAATTTAAGAAGCCCTTGTTCTGGACGCACTTTTGCTGTAGGATCATTATCATACTTTGGGTGGCCTATAGAGCCAAAAAGTATGGCATCCGTAGACTTACATAATTTTAAAGTATCCTCTGGTAAAGGATCATTCTGCTTGTCTATAGCTATAGCACCTACATTAGCATTCGTAAATTTAAAATTATGATTAAACTCTGAAGCAATTGCCTTCAATACTTTTATAGCTTGATTCGTCACCTCTGGACCTATCCCATCACCTGGTAAAACTGCAATATTTAATTTCATAAATTCCTTAGAAAGCAGAAAGCTATTCCCTCTTTCAATTATTTGTTAGTTAAAATTATTTTGTTCCGATACTATGCTTCCTGTGGTCGCATCACTCAAACTAATCACAAAAATAGTAATATCAGTATATTTTATTAGCTTCAAAAGCTTCAATTAATTCTTTATTATTAACAAGATAATCAATGTCATCGTAACCATTAATCATACACGTCTTTTTATACGCATCAATCTCAAAATCTTCTGATAATTCTGAATATTTCACAGAAATTATTTGTTTTTCGAGGTTTACTTCTAACTCTGTTTCAGGATTATTTTCAACTAGACTGAGCAATTCACTCAAAAAGTCAGCAGAAACCTGAACTGGTAATAACCCATTATTTAAGGCATTTCCTTTAAAAATATCTGCAAAAAAACTGGAGATTACGACTTTAAAACCATAATCTGTCAAGGCCCACGCTGCGTGTTCTCTACTAGAACCACAACCAAAATTATCTCCTGCAACTAAAATATGTCCTGAATATTTTGAATCATTTAATACAAATTCTTCATTAACCGTTCCATCTTTTTTAAATCTCCAATCTCTAAAAACATTATCTCCAAATCCTTTTCTATCAGTAGCCTTTAAAAAACGAGCAGGAATAATCTGATCCGTATCTACATTCTCAATACTTAATGGAATGGCTCTAGACTGTATTGTTATAAACTTTTCCATTAGTTTAAATATTTTGTAATATCAATAATTTTTCCTTCAACTGCAGTTGCTGCAGCAACTAGTGGACTTGCCAAAATAGTTCTCGAACCTTGGCCTTGTCGTCCTTCAAAATTTCTGTTTGAAGTGGATACACAATATTCTCCTTGTGGAATTTTATCGTCGTTCATTGCTAAGCATGCTGAACAACCTGGCTGTCTTAGCTCAAAACCAGCATCTTCAAGAATTGTTTTTAAACCTTCTTCAATAATTTGTGCTTCTACCTGCTTACTTCCAGGCACTAACCAAGCCGTAACATTATCAGCTTTTTGTTTACCTTTAATATACTTCGCTGCGACTCTAAAATCTTCGATTCGAGAATTGGTACAACTGCCAATAAACACAAAATTTATTGGTTTATTTATTAAACTTTCACCAGCTTCAAAATCCATATAAGTCAATGACTTTTTAAACGATGGATTTTCATCTACCGGAATAGTTTCGGAAATCTTTATTCCCATTCCAGGATTAGTTCCATAAGTAACCATTGGTTCAATATCCTCAGCAGCAAAAGTATATTCTTTATCAAATGTTGCACCCTCATCTGTAGGTAAGGTTTTCCAATACGCTACTTTCTTATTAAAATCCTCACCTTGAGGTGCAAATTTCCTGTCTTTCACATATTTAAAAGTCGTTTCATCTGGTGCAATCATACCACCACGAGCTCCCATTTCAATACTCATATTACAAACAGTCATACGACCTTCCATACTCATATCTTCAAATACATTACCTGCATATTCGCAAAAATATCCAGTACCAGAATTTGTTCCTAATTTTGAGATAATATAAAGAATGACATCTTTTGGTAAGACGCCATTTTTTAATTTCCCATTAACAGTGACCCGTAAACTCTTTGGTTTGGTAAGCAACAAGCACTGGCTAGCAAATACTTGCGCAACCTGACTTGTTCCTATACCAAATGCAATGGCTCCGAATGCACCATGAGTAGACGTATGACTATCACCGCAGACCATGGTCAAGCCTGGTTGTGTCACTCCTAACTCTGGAGCCATTACATGCACAATTCCATTATATTTATGTCCTAACTCATATAATGTAATATCATTTTTTTTGCAATTTTTAGATAATTGTTCTAACTGTTGTCTCGAAAGATCATCTTTAATTGGTTGATCTTGATTTAGTGTTGGTGTATTATGATCTGCTGTTGCTACAATTTGATTTGGTCTAAAAACAGGAATTCCGCGATCTTCCAATTCATTGAAAGCTTGCGGACTAGTTACTTCGTGTATTAAATGTTTGTCAATATATAGTATCTGCGGACCATTTTCTACACTACTGACCACATGCGAATCCCAGACTTTGTCGAATAATGTTTTCATTGACATCTTATGCTGAAATTATTTGTTGGTAGACATTACTTGTTTCAATGATTTGATGTATATCAGTATCATTTACCTCTTTCTTTTGATCTGCAAAACTCAAGAAGTTCGCATAAATTACATCTAACTGAAGTTTAGTTAATTCGTAACCTACATTTTTTGCTCTATATGCTAAAGCCGCCCTTCCACTTCTCGCTGTTAACACAATAGCAGAATCCGTAACACCAACATCCTTTGGGTTAATAATTTCATACGTTTCACGATTTTTTATCACACCATCTTGATGAATACCAGAGCTATGCGCAAATGCATTAGCTCCTACTATTGCCTTATTAGGTTGCGTGTAAATTCCCATACTATCACTAACTAATTGGCTAGTTCCATACAACATTGATGTATTGATATTAGTATCTAAATTTAAATATGGATGCTGCTTTAACACCATTACCACTTCCTCTAATGCGGTATTACCTGCACGTTCACCAATTCCATTTATGGTACATTCGATTTGTCGTGCACCATTAATTACACCTTCAATAGAATTTGCTGTTGCCAAACCTAAATCATTATGACAATGACAGGACAAAATTGCCTTTTCAATACCCTTAACGTTTTCTTTGAGATATTTGATTTTCGCACCATATTCACTTGGCAAACAATACCCTGTAGTATCTGGAATATTTAATACTGTAGCACCTGCTTTTATTGCTGCTTCGCAAACTCTAGCTAAGTATTCGTTATCAGTTCTCCCGGCGTCTTCTGCATAAAACTCAACATCCTCAACAAACGATTTTGCATATTTCACGGCGGCATATGCACGCTCTAAAATATCTTCTCTTGATGTTTTAAATTTATGAACAATATGAGAATCTGAAGTCCCAATCCCAGTATGAATTCTAGGCTTCACAGCATATTTTAATGCTTCAGCTGCAACCTTTATATCATTTTCTACAGATCTGGTTAAACCACAAACTGTAGCATTTTTAACTATTTTTGAGATGGCATCGACAGATTTAAAATCACCTGGACTCGAAACAGGAAAACCGGCTTCAATGACATCGACACCAAGCGCATCAAGCTGTTCTGCGATTACAACTTTTTGTTCAGCGTTGAGTTTACAACCAGGAACTTGCTCACCATCACGAAGCGTTGTATCAAAGATTTGTATATTGTTATTAGACATATATCAAATTATATTTATAGTATTGTCTTACGAATTTATGTAGTGCATTTGTTAAAACAATTTGTCGTTATTTAATTTTACGATGTTCAAAATCAATAATGACACCTAATTAATTGTATGTCAATATTTTAAAATCAAATTGAATTGATAACTAAAGGCCAAAAAGATAATTTATTTTCACTGGTTAAATCATTAACTAAATCTGAAAAGCGACAATTCAAATTGTACGTTGGTCGTTTGGGTGTTAATGCAGAGTCAAAATTCTTAAAGCTTTTTAATCTTTTAGACAAATCTCAAACTTATAATGAGGCCTCAATAATTAAAACTGGGATTATAAAAAAACAACAACTTGCTAATGTAAAAGCGCATTTATATAAACAGATTTTAATTAGCTTAAAACTCAATCCTTCGCATCAAAATGTGCGATCTCAAATTAGAGAACAGCTCGATTTTGCTTCAATTCTTTATCACAAAGGTTTATATAAACAGAGTTTAAAAATATTAGATAAAGCAAAAGAATTAGCAATTATTAATGAAGAAAAAAATCTCGCCTTTGAAATTGTTGAACTCGAAAAAATTATTGAATCTCAGTATATAACCCGAAGCATTAGTTCTAGAGCAGATGAATTAGTTACACAAGCCAGAGATCTGAGTGCTCAAAATGTAATAGCAAGTAAACTATCCAATTTATCGCTTCAATTGTATAGTACAATTCTTAAAACCGGATATGTAAAAAATGAAGCAGATAGCGCTCTTGTTACCACATATTTTAACGACAGACTCCCGAAATTTGATTTTAATAAAATAGGCTTTAGAGAAAAGCTTTGGCTATACAAAGCCTATTTATGGTATAGCTTTTTAATGCAAGATTTTTTGAATTGTTATAAATATGCGTCAAAATTGGTTGATTTATTCTATCAAAATCCGAGTATGATTAACCTAAATCCTGTTTTCTTTTTAAAAGGCAATAATTACCTTTTAGAATCACTATTCTTTATTAATAACAAACCAAAATTCGTAAAAAAATTAGAGAATTTTAAAGCCACTGTAAACAATTCAAAATTCATTAAAGATGAGAATGTGGCAACCTTAGTATTTCTTTACACTAATTTTCATAATATCAATCAGCACTTTATTGATGGCAGTTTTGAGGATGGTTTAGTATTAATACCAGATATTGAAAAAGAATTGAGTCAATTTAATAATAGAATTGATCCACACCATAAAATGATATTCTATTATAAGTTCGCCAGCTTGCACTTTGGGGCAGGAAATAATAAAGAATGTATAAAATATTTAGATAGAATTATTTCTAATAAATCGCTATCTATGCGAGAAGACTTACTTTGTTTTTCTAGAGTATTAAATCTTGTTGCACATTATGAAGCAGGTTTAGATTATCATTTAGAATCACTTTTAAGAAGCACCTACAAGTTTTTAATAAAAATGAATGAATTGCACGAAGTGCAAAAAGAGATGATAAAATTTATTCGAGGACTACAAGATATTTACCCTCATGATTTAAAAAATGCTTTCAAAGATCTATTAGTAACTCTAAAAACATTTGAAGACCATCCATACGAGCGAAGAGCTTTTTTGTATTTAGATATCATTTCTTGGCTCGAAAGTAAAATTGAAAATAAGCCGGTAGGCGAAATTATAAAAGCCAAATATCTGGCAAAAAACATCTAGAAAAATCTATTTTTAATCAATTTATTTTAAATCTTTTTATTGTTATATCAGCACCTTTCAATAGACTAACTTTATCGCTAAGAATCGCATTACCGATTCTTATAAAAACGATGTAACACTTGTATTAAAAGGACTTATCTGCAATTAGCATTCACCATTAACCATGTGTGTTTTACCAAATAAAAAGGTATATACAACAAATGTTTTAATGTTCGCTTCATTAGTTTCACCATTTCTTTTCCATTTAATATAGATTTACCTTTCAGTTTTATTGGTAAAGCATACAGATATCGATAGGCTAAACCTTCAACAAACACTAACTAACTTTTATCTATGAATCTCTTTTCAAAATATTTTAACATCGTAGCATGCCTTTTATTAATGGTGCTATTTATGAACTGTCAAAATCAAAAAACTACAGAATCAAATAGAAGTACATCAGACTCTAAACAAGTTGAAGCTAAAATAGATTCTATAATTGGCTTATTAACCTTAGAGGAAAAAGTTGAAATGTGTCATGCACAATCAAAATTCAGCACAAAAGGAGTTGAGCGCTTAGGTATACCTGAACTATGGATGGCAGATGGACCACATGGAGTACGGGCAGAAATAAGCTGGGATGATTGGGCCTATGCAGGTTGGACAAATGATTCTATAACTGCCTTCCCTGCATTAACATGTTTAGCGTCTACGTTCAATCCGAAATTAGCTGGAGAATTCGGTTTTAGTCTTGGGGAAGAAGCACGTTATAGAAATAAGGATATCATACTTGGACCTGGAGTTAATATTTACAGAACACCAATGAACGGTCGTAATTTTGAGTATATGGGAGAAGATCCATTTTTAGCGTCAACAATGGTAGTTCCTTATGTAAAAGGACTACAATCTAACGGTGTTGCCGCATGTGTAAAGCATTATGCACTTAACAACCAGGAGCGTTGGAGAGATAAAATTGATGTATATGCAAGTGATAGAGCATTGCACGAAATTTATTTACCCGCCTATAAAGCTGCTGTTACAGAAGGTAATGTTTGGGCTATTATGGGAGGTTATAATATGTTTAGAGGACAATATACGACGCATCATAAATTACTAACCAACAAGATTTTAAAAGGAGATTGGAAATACGATGGAGTTATTGTTAGCGATTGGAGTTCTGCACATAGTACAGATGAAGCCGCTTATTTTGGATTGGATTTAGAAATGGGAACTGGAACTGATGGTTTAGGAACAACAACCGAAAACCATTACAGTCAGTATTATTTAGCATCGCCATTTTTGAAAAAATTAAAGTCTGGTGAAATTCCTGAAGCTGTAGTTGATGAGAAAGTAAGACGTATTTTAAGATTAATGTATCGTACTAACATGAGTGAAAACCGACCAGTTGGTCGCGTAAATACTAAGGAGCACCAAGACGTTGCCAGAAATGTAGCGAGAGAAGGTATTGTACTATTAAAAAATGAAAATAACTTTTTCCCTATTGAAGACAAAAATGACTTGACCATTGCTGTTATTGGCGAAAATGCTACTAGATCTATGACAGCAGGTGGTGGTTCTTCAGAATTAAAACCAAAATTTGAAATTTCACCATTACAAGGGATAACAGAACGCTATAAAAACGCTACAATCACTCACTCCATTGGTTATCATTCTGGACCGTCAGAATATGATAAAATCAATCCGTCACAGCTAAATGCAGATTCGCTTCGAATTGAAGCAATAAAAATTGCTAAAGCAGCGGATATTGTGCTATTTGTAGGTGGTTTAACCAAAAGTCATTTACAAGATTGCGAAGGTGATGACAGACGTCAATATGACTTACCATTTGGACAAATAGAATTATTAAAAGAAATTAAAAAAGTTAACGAAAAAGTTGGGTTTGTATTAGTAACTGGAAATGCTGTAGAAATGAATTGGCTAGACCAAGTTGATGGTGTTATTCAAACTTGGTATCTAGGCTCAATGGCTGGTTATGCGATTGCAGATATTATTAGCGGTGACGTTAACCCTTCTGGAAAACTACCATTTTCATTTCCAAAAAAATTAGAGGATAATGGCGCTATGTCATTCGGAGAAACTTCGTATCCTGGTGTAGACATGAAACAAGAATACAAGGAAGGAATTCTTGTAGGTTATCGTTGGCACGATACGAAAAACATTGAACCTCAATATGCATTTGGCTATGGCATGTCATACACCAATTTTAAAATTGATACTATTTCTATAGATAATGAAACCTATTCGGCTGATGGAAAGATTACAGTGACATGCGACGTATCGAATACTGGAAATCGTGAAGGATCTGAAGTTATCCAAGTCTATGTAGGTAAAGCAGAATCTAAGGTAGAACGCGCTTTAAAGGAACTCAAAGGGTATTCTAAAGTATCCTTGGTAAAAGGAGAATCAAAAACTGTTACTGTCTCTATTGATATCGAAAAACTCTCTTTTTATGACGAAACTATTTCAGATTGGAGTTTAGAAAAAGGAAACTATACTATATATGTTGGTAATGCATCTAATAACATATCAAAAACCCTAAATATTAGTATAGAATAAATAGACCGTTAAATATATGAAGTTAAAACTAGTTATTGTCGTATTTTCAATTGTATGTTTAAGTTGTAATGCAAAGAAATATAACACAAGTAACGTGATAGAAAATAAGGTCTCTTTAGCCTATAAAACTAATGCACAATTAGGAGAAGGTGCGATATGGAATTACAAAACCAAAGAACTTTATTGGGTTGATATTGAAGGAAAATCTCTTAACATTTATAACCCAAAAACGAGTACAAATCGCGTTTTAGAAACTCCATCTAGAATTGGAACAGTCGTTCCAAAAAATGATGGTAAAGTTTTAGTTGCTCTAGAAGATGGTATTTACAATATAAATCTTCATACTGGTAAGTCTTCATTGTTTCTAAATATGAAAGAGGAATTAATTGGCAGACGACTTAATGACGGAAAATGTGATCCATCTGGTCGGTTTTGGGTAGGCTCTATGCATTTTGATCAAATAAAAGGTAAAGCCAAACTTTTTTGTATTAAGAACAAATCTGAATTTGAAACAAAAATTGATAGTGTCACTATATCTAACGGTATTGTATGGACATCTAATAATAAAACGATGTATTACATAGACACGCCTACTGCACAGATTAAAGCCTATGATTTTGACAACGAAACCGGAAACATTTCTAATGGAAGAATTGCTGTAGAAATTCCAGAAACATTAGGCTATCCAGATGGAATGACAATTGATGAAGACGACATGCTTTGGGTTGGAATGTGGAATGGTAATGCCGTAATTCGTTTTAATCCAAACACAGGAAAAGTGATTCAAAAAATTGAAGTTCCGGCACATAATATTACATCATGTGCTTTCGGTGGAGAAACACTAGAAACACTTTATATTACCTCAGCAAGAGTAGATATGACAGAAGAAGAATTAAAACAATACCCATTAGCAGGTTCAGTTTTCAAGATAAAACCTGGAGTAAAAGGAGTTAAAAGTTCCTTCTTTAAACATTGACAATAAACATTCGCAATAATTATGAAAATACTATTTAGAACATTTATATTTTTATCTGTTTTCGTTTGCTTTTCAACTTGTTCTGAAAAAGAAACCACTACAAAAAATACATCTATAGAAGATGCTATAATTGAATCTAAAATAGACGAGATTTTATCCAAAATGACCCTCGAAGAAAAGATTGGACAAACTAATTTAAGGGGTACATCTAGCAGCGTAAACGGACCATTACCTGAAGTGCTAAAAACAGCCGTTAGAAATGGACAAATTGGAGCATTTTTAAATGTAATGAATTTAGAATATGTGAAAGAATTACAGCGAATAGCTGTTGAAGAAAGTCCAAATGGAATTCCATTGATTTTTGGCAGAGATGTTATTCATGGCTTTAAAACTTTATTTCCAATCCCTTTAGGTTTAGCCGCCTCTTGGGACAAAGAAGTTGCTAAAAAATCATCAGAGATTGCAGCCTTTGAAGCAAGTTCCGCTGGTATAAGATGGACTTTTGCTCCAATGCTAGATATAGCAAGAGATAGTCGTTGGGGACGAATTGCAGAATCACCTGGAGAAGATCCATATTTAGCATCTATTCTAGGAAAAGCCTACGTAGATGGATTTCAAGGAAATGATTTAAGCAACCCAACACGTATTGCCGCATGTGCAAAACATTATATTGCATACGGAGCCGCAATTGGTGGACGTGATTATAACACAGTAAACCTTTCTGAACCATTGCTACGTAATTTATACCTACCACCTTTTAAATCTGCAATTGATGCAGGTGCAGCTACAGTTATGAGTTCATTTAATGAGGTTAACGGTGTACCAGTAACAGGCAACGAATTTTTATTAAAAGACGTTCTTAGAAATGAATTAAAATTTGATGGCTTTGTTGTTAGTGATTGGGATTCTACAAAAGAAATGGTTTCGCATGGCTTTGCTCGCGATGAAAAACATGCAGCAGAATTATCTGTCATTGCAGGTTTAGATATGGAAATGAGCAGTACAGTGTACAAAGATCATTTAAAAAATTTAATCGAAGAGGGCAGCATTTCTGAAAATCAAATAGATGAATTTGTAAAGAATATATTGCGTATTAAACTAAAACTAAATCTTTTTGAAAATCCGTATATCCCAGAAAACCATGATGGTAATTTATATGCCGAAGCACATTTAAAGGAAGCAAAAAAAGCAGTAATTAAAAGTACTGTTCTATTAAAGAATGATAACATACTTCCTTTAAAAAATAATACAAAGGTGGCAGTAATTGGTCCAATGGCTAATAAACCACATGAGCAATTGGGCACTTGGTCTTTTGATGGTGAAAGAGAAAACACCACAACACCAATTGACGCATTTAAGAAAGCAAAAGTTAATTATCAATTAGCAGAAGGCTTAAACTATAGTAGAGACAAAACAACTAAAGGATTTAATGAGGCCGTTAGTGCTGCTAAAAACTCAGATGTCGTTCTATTTTTTGGTGGTGAAGAAGCCATATTATCAGGTGAAGCACATAGTAGAGCTACTATCGATTTACCAGGAGCACAAATTGAATTATTGAAGACTTTAGCCAAAACCGGGAAGCCAATTGTACTTGTAATAATGGCAGGAAGACCTATTACAATAACTAATATAATTGAGGATGTCGATGCCGTGTTAATGGCTTGGCATCCTGGTACAATGGGTGGAGAAGCATTACACGACATTATTTTTGGATTGAGTGAACCAGAAGGTCGTTTACCTGTCTCTTGGCCTAAAACAGCTGGACAATTACCTTATTTTTATAATCATAAAAACACTGGACGACCAGCAGAAGATGGTCAGTTTGTTCAGATGGATAGCATTCCCATTGGTGTATGGCAAAGTTCTCTTGGCAATGATTCTCATTATTTAGATGTGGGCTACACACCTCACTTCCCTTTTGGATTTGGTTTATCGTATTCCACATTTAAATATGAAAATATCACTGTAAATAAAGAAGTTTTTGGTTTTAACGATACTATAGAAGTTAATGCTAAGATAACTAATACAGGTGAAAAAGATGGAAAAGAACTCGTGCAGCTTTATGTACAGGATGTCGTTGGGAGTATCACCAGACCTATCAGAGAGCTTAAAAGATTTAAACATATTTATCTAAAATCTGGTGAATCAAAAGAGGTGACATTCACGATAACTTCAGAAGATTTAAAATTTACTAATTCTAAAATGATCCATGCTGCAGAAGCAGGCAATTTTAATGTTTGGATTGCACCAAATTCAGCCAGTGGATTAAAATCATCATTTATTTTGAAGAAATAATAACGACTTAATTCATGTACAGTTATAGCTGTATTCTCTTTTTTATGAGTGTTATTTCTTAGTTGACTTTTACAAATTGTAAATAATCATTATTCTTTGCAATAATGATATAATCCTCTCCAGCCACTTTTATCTTTGACATGTCTTTTGTGTCACCATCAATAAAAACTCCACTCTTTGTTGGTGCTATTGCCTTAAAACTTCCTTTACCATCACCTTCTAAATAGTAACCAAAACCACCATCGTTACGAGGAGTTTCCACTTCTGAAGCATAAAGATTACCTGCTACTGTAACATCTAGGTTACCATCACTATTAAAATCTTCAACTAAAATCTGATTGATACAAGAAACTTGTGCTTCAACAGGTAGTGCGTATTTTACAAATTGACCACCTCTATTTTCTAAATAAATACTTGAAAATGACTTAACTTGATAGTGAAGTGATGCATCTAATTCTTCTTTTGTATATACATCAATTAAGGATGCTTCCGAAAAACTGTTATAGTTTTTAAATTTCTTTTTTATCGCTGGTATTTGTTGAGACGAACAAGATCTTCCTCTTACAGGTACTTGTTTGCCTTCACTATAATAGCTTAACACTATATCTTCCTTATTATTATTATCAAAATCCTTAACATAAATGTCAAAGGTTTCATTCTCAGTAGCCTTGTATTTGTAATTTAGGCCATTATTACCAACAATAAAATCTTGGTCACCATCATTGTCAAAATCTCCTTCTTTGATACTCCACCACCAACCTGTGCTATTTTCTGAAGTTAAGCCCATTTGTGATGACACCTCTTCAAAATGTGTCTTCTTATTTTTAAAAACCTTAATAGGCATCCATTCACCGACAATAATAAAATCTAACCAAGTATCGTTATCAATATCTGTAATAACAGCACTAGTTGCCATACCTAAATTCTGAAAACCCTCTACCAAAGTTTTAGTTTCATCAGAAAACGAAACTTGCTCTTGCGTACTTGTATTAATTAATAATTGGCTATTTGCTGGGAAAGGATAATGTTCTGGTATTTGTCTTCCTAGAACTAATAAATCTTGCTTTCCATCTTTATTAAAATCAGCATTATAAACTCTAGAGCCGCTTACATTAAATTCTGGAAGTGTACTTTTAGAAAACTCACCATTTCCATTATTCAAGTATAATCTATCTTGATAATATCTTGATTTTGCAGTAAACTCATAGCCTCCACTAACAACATACAAATCGTTATCGCCATCTCCATCGGCATCGAAAAAGATAGCACCAACGTCTTCACTTAAAATATCATCATTTAAAAAATCATTTGTCGCTTCTATAAACCCATCGTTGTTTTGAACATATAGACTTCCAATATTTCCATGGGAACCACCAACAAAGAAATCTTCTAAACCGTCATTATTTACATCGCCTACAGCCAAAGCAGGTCCAAATGCCGACATTTTATGTGGCAACAATACTTGCTCTAAAAAATCATCATAGTCATTTTCTACATGTTTATGTTTCGGAAAAGCTTCTGTATCAACCGTTGCGAACATGGTATTTAATTCCTTTTTATCTTTAATAGCTAATTGCGTATCAGAATAACTTAATATCAAATGTTGATTAGCGGCTATATTCTCAAGAATTTGAGTCTTGCCATCCGTCCAAACTACCTCTAATTTATCGATTGTTTCTAGCGTATTAAGTCCAAAATGAAGTCTTGGCGCAACTGAAGATTGAAACCCTCTTGACAAGGTCAATTCTTGCATTTGAGTTTGTCCATTATTTGTGATATAAACTCGGTTACCCAAACCAAATACATTCTTGCTTTCACCTTTAAACTCTATAGATAAATAATTATTAATCTCTGAACTTTTGTTTTCATAAACTGAGGCATAATCATCGATATTATTAGTAATTAATTCTAAATCCCCATCATTATCTAAATCTGCATAAGCAACACCATTTGAATACCCATCATATTGTATTCCCCATTCTTCATTCGCCTTTTCTAAGTTTAGATTACCATTGTTTTTAAACATGTAGTTATCCACATTTTCAGTAGGTATCTTTAAGCTTTTTTCAAGATCAGTAAACCCAGAATTGTCTGTTTTAGAATAGGTATTAAAAAAATCGGTATTGTTTATTTCTCTTCTTACTCCATTGGTAATAAAAAGATCTTTATTACCATCGTTATCAAAGTCCGCAAAAACTGGTCCCCAACTCCAGTCTGTAGAAGATGTACCAGTTAATCTTGATATGTTGGAGAATTTAGGAATATTATTTTCTAAGACACCTGTATTTAATTGTAAGCAATTATGCATATACTGATAATGAAATCCCATAAATACAATTTCATTAAATATTTTAGGATTCATACTAGACATATTTGCTTTTTGTCTTCTACTACTCTCAGAATCCATATCTGCTTGAAAAACATCTAAAAATCCGTCGTTATTTATATCGGCAATGTCTACTCCCATACCATAAAAGGAAGTGTGATTTGTAGCGTCTTTAATTGTGTTTTTAAAGGTGCCATCACCATTATTAATGTATAAGAAATCTGGAATACTATAATCATTAGAAATGTACAAATCTTGCCATCCATCATTGTTTAAATCTCCTACAGTAGCTCCTAACGAAAAACCATAAGTCTTAACACCTGCTTCTTCTGATACATTTGTAAATCGATCACCATCATTTCTGTAAAGTTTGTCAGATTCAGCATCTGTAACGTTCTTCATTCTATTTACATATGTGAAATTGGAAGTGTTTACATTTGATATTGGATAATTAGCGACATACAAATCTAGATCACCATCATTGTCATAATCAAAAAAAGTGCCTTGAGTAGAATTAGCACTATCATCAATTCCAAATTGTTCACCCATTTCTGTAAAGTTTCCGTCTCCTTTATTTATATAAAGTTGATTTCGTCTTTCTTCGGATATACCAGCTACGGCACAGTAAATATCTAACAAGCCATCTCCATTGACATCTGCCATAGTTGAACCTGTATACCATCTGCTATCACCAGCAATACCAGCTTTATCTGTAATGTCTTCAAAATGAAGATTTCCTTTATTTAAAAACAATCTGTTTTTAACCTGATTTCCTGTAAAAAAAACATCTATTAAACCATCATTATTTATATCTCCTGTAGATACACCACCACCCATATAAATAGAGGTGTAATTAAAATAATTCATGGAATCGTTTTCTACTAGATTATTACTAAAATCTATTCCAGTAGATTCAATTTCTAACTTATTAAATATTTTGCTAGATGGTACGCTATCGTTATTACTACAACTTGTAATAAAAATGAAGATTATTATAGATACTGTTCTAAAAATCATTCTATTGCATTAGGTTAAAAATAAAAAAACAACGTAGGAAAAATTAACTACGTTGTTTTTAAAAACAAATTTCAAATTAAATTTGATCGCTATTAATATCCAGGATTTTGGTCTGCATCTGTTAATAATGCATTCTTCTCAATTTCAGTAATAGGAATTGGAAAGAGGTCATTTTTAGCGGTATATCCTGTTCCTGATAATTCAGATGATGCTTTACCCCATCTTACTAAATCCCAAAAACGTTGACCTTCGTGCGCAAGTTCTAAATACTTTTCATCCACAATGGCCTCAAATAAATCATTACCAGATACTGAATTGTCAATATCAGCTAATCCTGCTCTATTTCTTACTTTATTTAATTCTGTTCTTGCCATATCATCTTGAGATGATCTATTATATGCTTCTGCAGCTAATAACAATACCTCAGCATATCTAAACAGTCTAAAGTTCGTTGTATAATTTAACTCTCTTACACCATCTACACTCGTATCTTCCGCTTTAGTTGCATATTTTATTCTAATTGCACCTTCATAATCCCAAATCTCACCACCAGTTGCAGCAGATGGATCTACAGCACCACCAGCAGCTATCAACTCAGCTTCAGACATTAGCGTTGCAGCTTTTCTATCTACATCACCTGCAGCGTTAAATGCATCATTTAATTTGCTAGTTGGAAGATTGAATCCCCATCCATTTATTAAACCTGTTCCGTCTAAGTTAAAAATACCATCTCCACGAGGTCCCATTAATTGTATATGCAAGTTACTTTCATTTCTTCCTCCCCAAGCGATGTTACCCCAATCTCTGGCAGAAGTAGATACAAAGCCTATTTCAAATAAAGATTCTATTCCAAACTCTTTTGATGAACTCCAAGCATCTTCAGGAGTTGATTCTAAATCGTGAGCAGGATTACCTATAACACTAGATAAATAAGGGATAGCTTCTGGATACTTTTCTTGGAATACTAATACTTTACCCATCAAAGCTTCTGCAGTTCCTTTAGAAACTCTAAAGTTATCTGCAACTGAAGGTCTATTAGGTAAATCTGAGATTGCAACCGCTAAATCAGCCTCTATTTGAGCATAGATTTCAGCTCTAGACGACTTTTCAATGCCAAATTCTGCAGCATCACCTGGTACAGTTAGTCTTAATGGAACATCACCAAACATCGTTGTCAATTCCATATAACACCAAGCTCTCATAAACTTTACTTCGGCTAATGCTCTATCTCTATTACTGAGATCACTTCCTTCTATATTTTCTATAATTAAATTAGAAAGTGCAATAGTTCTATAATATAGATCCCAAACACTTGAAATTGAAGCATTAGAAGAGGATACATTAGCATAATCATCTATATCTTGTAATTGTGGTTGATCACCAGAATTACCACCTGCCGCATTTGAATCATCACCAGGAATCAATTTAACCAAAAAGGCACTATGCCAATCCCTACCATAATTATATTGCATAAGGTCATATACACCTATAACGGCTGTTTCTACATTATCTTCTTCAAGAAAATAAGTTTCTAAATCCTCAACATTTAGCCTTGGGTTCGTTGTAAAATCATCGTCGCAAGCAAAAATGCCTACAAAAGCGATACACAAAAATGTTAATATTGTTTTTTTCATAATAATTGTTTTTTTTATTAAAAGTTTAATGATAAACCTAGTATTGCCTTAGCCGCTGTTGGGTAAAATCCTCTATCCACACCAATAGAATTGAAATTAAAGTTTCCTATTTCTGGATCTAAGCCTCTGTATTTAGTAAACGTAAAAAAGTCATCTAAAGAAACATAAACTCTAAAGTTATCAATTTTTAATTTACTAGTAATACTTTCTGGTAATGTAAATCCTAACTGAATTTGCTTAATTCTCATATAAGAACCATCTTCTACAACTAAATCTGTGTCGTAAGTTGCAATTTCGTTTCCTGCTCCAGGGTAACTTGCATTATCACCTGGTTGCTGCCATCTGTCATTAAAGTAATGAACAGGCTTGTTTGTAATTGGTCTAGAAGGTTGGTGATATGTTGACATAATATCATTACCGATAGTACCTTGAAATTGTAAGTTAAAATCGAAAGCTTTATAAGCTAAACTTATATTACCACCATATAAAACATCTGGGTGTGGTGATCCAATCTTTGTTTTATCATCGTTAGTAATAGAACCATCATTATTTGTATCTACTCTAATTACCTCACCAGTAGCAGAATCTATACCGTCTGTCTCGTACCCATAAAAGTACCAAGAAGGTTCACCTTCAGAAAATCTTGTTATACCATCTGGGTTTTGAGGTGCACCAGCACCAACTAATGATGTTCCATCTGGCACATAAAGAATTTCTGTTACTGTATTCTTTAATGTAGATAAGTTAGCATTAATGTTATATGTTAAACCACCTTTAGTTGTATCTCCATATCCCAATTCAAATTCAAAACCTTTATTTTCAATAGTCCCTGCATTAAATTCATTTGAAACAAATCCTGCAGATCCAGGTGTAATTAAACTACCATTAGATACAATAGCATCTTTAGTTGTTTTCTTATAGAATTCTGTAGTGAATTTAAGTCTATTATTGAAAGCTCTTAAATCTACACCAAAATTTAATTGTTCTGAAGTTTCCCAAACTAAATTAGGGTTAGCATAACCTGTAATTTGAGCACCAGTGCTACCAAGGTAATCAATACCTAATCCATTAAGAATAGTAGTGATATAAGTAACATCAGAATTTCCTCTTAAGTTAGTTCTACTACCATTTTGTCCCCAACTACCTCTTAATTTTAAATAACTAATAGGAGAATCATCATTCCAAAAGTCTTCACGAGAAGTTAACCATCCCAATGAAAATGCTGGAAAAACACCTGTTTTGTTTGCTGTTGGGAATTTATCTGATTTATCCGCTCTAATCGAGGTTTCGAATAAGTATTTACCATCATAATCATAAGATAATCTACCATATGTAGATACCATATTATCGAAGAAAGGATCTACAATATTCACTTGCTGATTAAACTCAGGTAAACTAAAATCGAATCCAACAAAATCTGCAACACTAACTGATCCACTTCTAGAAACCTTAGTATATCTATCAGTATCTTCAGCAGAATACCCTGCTAATAGCGAAAAATTGTGGTTTTTAAATGATTTGTCATATGTAACAAAGTTCTCCCACAACCATCTTGTATTTTCAAATTTGTTTTGAGAACCAGTATAGGCTGTATTTGCAGCTTCAGAAGATACATAATAAGGATTTATTGTGTTTATTACATCTACTTTCCCACTCTCTTTACCATATCTCGTGGTAATATGTAATCCTTCAAGAACTCTTAGTTTTAAATATGCAGAATATAGTGCTTGTCTCTCATCCGAATACGTACTATTCATTTCATTTGCATATGCAACAGGATTTACTACTTCACCAGTTGAAAAACTTGGATAACCATAAACATTACCATTATTATCTGTTAATAAAGGTACACCGTTATTTGTAGCATTGTCTATTACTGATTGCGGAACATCACTTTGGTTTGGATAAAAAACAGGTGTTAAAGGGTCTATAATTAACATATTTTGAATAACACCTCTTGTATCACTATTCTCTTGTATACCATATCTATCAGACAAAGAATACGTTGCATTAACACCAACCTCTATAAAATCGGTTATTTGACTCTTAACATTAAATCTGAACGTTTTTCTCTTAAATGAAGAATTATCTCCACCGACAACACCTTCTTGCTCTAAATGGCCCATAGAACCATAATATGATAATTTATCGCTTCCACCAGAAACATTTAAATCATAACGTGTAATTGGTGCACTATCAAATGTAGAGTCAATCCAATCTGTATTGTATCCATTATCGACAACCGAAGTAATACCTGCTTCGTTCATATATTGAACAAATTGTGAGGCATCCATCAATTCCATATCTGTCTTAACAAATTGTGTACCTATTTGAGTACTAAAACCAACCTTAACGCCACCTTTACGACCACGTTTAGTTGTAATTATTACAACCCCATTTGCACCTTCTGTACCATAGATTGCAGCTGAAGCGGCATCTTTTAATATTTCAATATTTTCAATATCACCTGGTGCTAATGCAGCTATAGATGACGATTTCATTCCATCAACAATATATAAAGGTTCTGAATTTCCACTAGAACCAGCGCCACGTATACGAATTTGTGCACCTTGCCCTGGAGAACCAGATGAAGAAGATACAGTCACACCAGATGTTCTACCTTGTAAAACTTGTTCTACTCGTTGATTTGAAGAATTTTTTATTTGCTTAGAATCAATACTAGATATAGCACCTGTAACTAAACTCTTTTTCTTAGTACCATAACCAACAACAACAACTTCTTCTAAAGCAGCTGCATCCTCTAATAATGATACATTAATAACAGACCTACCATCTACTATTATTTCTTGTGTAACAAACCCTAAATAGCTTATTACTAATACTCCATCCGAAGGAATATTGTTAATTGCATAATTTCCGTCCATATCAGTCGACACACCATTAGTAGTACCTTTTAAAAGTACACTTGCACCTGGCAATGGCATATCAGCACTTGTTACTTTTCCTGACACTGTTTGTGCTTGGGCGACGACTCCACATAGAATAATTACTGTGAAAAATAATTTTTTTAGTAGTTTAATCTTCATAAAAATTGTTTTAATTGTTAGTTGATTATTGAATTAGTTATAAAATATAAACTGCTAAAAAAATGACTAAACCTATAATAGCAGTTATGAGAAATAACTCTTTAAAAAGTGTCCAATTCGATTTCTTATTTCCCACTATACAAATGTTAAAAAAATATTAATTTATTAATACGACTTTTAGAGCATCTAATGCAACTAATGATGCGTTTTTGTCGAAAACCCTAGTAAAATCAACACTCTAACTAAAAGTCTTTATACTTTTAATATTGCGAAATAATGAAACCTAATAGTTAAAATTAATACAATATTTACTGTTAAGAATGTTCAATTTGAAGACAATAATCAATTGAAAAAGCAAAAAAACCTTTTAAAAAATTACTATTTTTTTAGCGGTATCATTGAGGTTTTGAATTAATAATTTCTTTAGGTAGCACCCCAAAATAACTTTTAAAACATTTTGAAAAATAGGAAGGTGATGAGAAACCAACTTTATAGCAAACTTCGCTAATATTACTATTACCCATTTCTATCATCTGTTTTGCTTTGAGCAACCTTATATTTCTAATAAATTCATTAGCTGTTTGGTTAGTAAGTGCTTTAATTTTTCTGTAGAATTGACTTCTACTTAAGTTTAATTGCGAGGCAAGTGATTCTACGTTCAATTCAGAATCGCCGATACTCTCATTAATATAACTAAGTACTTTTTCAATAAACTCCTTATCCATTGAGGTTGTATTATTAGTATCAAAATCACTAATTACATTAAAATACTTATTAAATATTAATTGTCTACTTGTTATTAATTGTGATAATCGCAATTTTAACAATCCCATATCAAATGGTTTAACCATATAAGCATCAGCACCACTTTCTATGCCTTCCTTTCTATTTTCAATAGTAGTTTTAGCTGTTAGCAAGAGTAATGGTATATGACTCGTTTTTATATCACTTTTAATCTGTTTACAGAATGCAAAACCGTCCATTTCTGGCATAATTACATCTGTTACAATTATATCTGGAAGAAACTCTTTTGCCATTTCCAATCCTTTTTTCCCATTATTAGCTAATAGGATTTTATAGCGACTAATTAATTCGTTTTTTAAGTAATTTCTTAGTTCCGTATTATCTTCAACGATTAATAATGTCTGAGAGTTTACATTTAAATCTTCTGCAACATCACTTTTATTGTCAACACTAAGTGATACTGGAACAAAGTTTTTATTCTGAACTTGGTCATCGACTCTTTCAGAACACATTTCATCTTGGTTAAAATAGTCACTACTTGCAGGCAATATTATCGTGAATGTAGTTCCTTTACCAACTTCACTTATAACGTCTATTTTTCCTTTAAGTAATTTAACAAAATTCTGAACTACTTCTAATCCTATCCCTGTGCCACCGTAATAGGTTTTATTTAAACTATCTACTTGATAAAAACGCTCAAAAATCTTTTCTATTTGTTCTTTTTTTAAGCCTGGACCAGTATCGGAAATTGCAATCTTAATGGCTTTTATTTTTTCCTTATTATTTGCTAAAGGCAAATCTACTAAATCATCATTTGACGATAAATCTATGGTAATTGCGCCACCTTCGGGTGTCACTGTAAAGGCATTGGAAAGAATATTAAAGATTATTTTTTCTAGCATTCCCTCATCTGTAAAAACCGTAATATTATGAATATCAGTATCTACACTGATATGAATATTTTTAATTAATGCTTCTTCATTAAAATGACTAATTATTTTTTTAGAAAATGATACTAAATTCAAGGCTCTCACTTTGACTCTCACCTTATCTAATTCAAGTTTTCTAAAATCTAATAATTCATTTATCAATCGGTAAAGCCTGTTTGTATTTTTATGGATTGTAGAATGTTTGTTTTTAATTCTTTCTGGTAGATTATCACTATCGTTCTTAATTATATCCTCAAGTGGTCCGATAATTAACGAAAGTGGAGTTCTAAATTCGTGCGAAATATTCGTGAAAAATTGTAACTTTTTCTCATTCAAATCTTTTTCAAACAATCTATTGTTTCGCTCATTCGCTACAAGTTGCTTATCTCTTAATCTGCTTTGTGTTATTTTATTTAATAAAAATACCCCTAAAAGCACTAAAAGTATATATGAGAATATTGCCCAAATTGTTTTCCACCAAGGCGGTAAAATGGTAATTTTTAAATATAAAGGGGATTCCTTCCAAATACCATCATTATTTGCTGCTTTTAGTTTGAAAGTGTAATTACCTGGATCTAGGTTTGTATATGTTGCACTTCTCTTTTTGCCAACGAAATTCCATGAAGTTTCGTATCCTTCTAAATAATAGGCATATTCATTTTTCTCTGGACGCGTATAATTAATACTTGAATATTCGATTGTAAACACTGACTGTTTACTATTTAATGAAAGACTATCCGTTTTGGAAATCACTTTTTCTAGTGGTGAGTTCTCTTGGCCAGGAAGAACATTCTCATTAAATAGTTTAAAATCAGTTAAATATAAAGATGGTACATTTTTGTTCTGTTTTATATCCGAAGGGTCGAAGTAGTCTACACCTTGAAAATTGCCAAAATATATTGTTCCTTCACTATCCTTAAATCCCGAATTTATATTATAATCATTTGATAATAGCCCGTCATTTTTTGTGTAATTTGTAAATGTTTCATTCTTAACATCAAATTTAGTAATACCTGAATTGCCTGCTATCCAGATGTTTCCATCTTCACTTTCTATTATACCATTAACATTCTCTTCTACAAGACCGTTTAACTTATTATACGCAACAAATGAATCTGTTTTTCTATTGTATTTACACATTCCGGCTCCTCTTGTTCCAATCCAAATCGAGTTATCTGCAGTTTCACATAATGATAAAATAATGTCAGACCCATTATGACTAATGAACTTATCAGGCATTTTATCTCGCAAAGGAATTATTGAAAATTGATTGTTTTTTCGTCTTTCAAGCTTAAAAAACCCAATTACAGTACCAAGCCATATATCATCATCGCTATCAACTATTATTTTTCTCATCTCAATATCTACTAACCCATTATATAAAAAAGATCCATAATTAAAATGTGTAAACTTTTTTGTTTTTGGGTTAAATGATAGCAAGCCTCTATCATATGTACCAATCCAAATGATTCCCTCTGAGTCTTCAGCTAACGTTAATATTTTATTAGGAATTGAGTTACCTATTGCATTCTCTGCATTGTAATTAATAAATTTATTAGAGTTTTTTTCTAAAAAGTACAGACCATTGTCCCAACTTCCGGCCCAAAGATTTTCATTACTATCAAATAAAGCTGCTTCTATATAGTTACTAGTCAACCCTGAATATGATCCTTTACTTAATGCGTTTATATGAGTAATTTGATTAGTTTTCTTATCAAATACATCAATTCCGCCACCATCCATAGCTATCCACAACCTACCGTTTGCATCTTCTTCAATAGCAGAAACAGAGGCATGGTTTAGTGAATTAATTTCTGGCTGTAAGCTTTTTATATGACTAAATTTATCGTACAATTTATCATATACTGACACGCCTTTATTGTAGTAACCAATCCAAATTCTTTCGTCTTTATCCAAAAACAGAGACCATATAGAATTAGACAAAATATTACCATTAGAATTTCTATTTGCATTGTAATGTTTTAAAACATTTCCATTGTAATCGATATGATAAATACCATCGTTTTCAGTTCCACAAAATATGGTTCCATTTTTAAGCTCAATAAGAGATAAAATTTTATATTTTGAAAACGAAAAGTAGTCAATATCATTAAACTCATTTTTTTGACCAATACGCGTACTACTAAGGTTTATTAATCCATCAGAAACTGTACCTATCCAAATATTATTATTTGAATCAATAAGCAAAGATTCTGTTGGTTCATTGATAAAGGCATTACCTGCTTCAGTTTTAAATAATGCAGGACGCAGTGTGTTGGATCTGTCATCATAGGTTTTTATTCCTTTGTCCGTAGCTGCATAAATTTTTCCCGTCTTATCAATTTGAATATCTTGAATACTTAAGGAAATAGACTCTAAAGATTCTTTACTTATTACGCTTGCAACGGCAGAATCTTTCAGATTCATTTTAAACAAACCCAAATCAAGGGTTCCGATTAATAGATTGCCATTTGCGTCTTCATTGAGACTTCTAATGGAAATATTAACATCATTTTCTCTGTTAAACACAGAATTAGGGATTCTTATAAACCTGTCATTATCACGATCGAATAAATTTAGTCCATCTTCTGTCCCAAACCACAATCCATTATTACTATCTAAAAAAGAACATAATACCACACTACTACTTAATGATGTAGAATCGTCAATAACATATTTATAAGACCCATAACTAATGCCGTCGTAACGGTACAATCCTGCACCATTAGTCCCTAACCAAATAAAACCAAGATCATCCTGAATAATTGTATATATACCAACTTTTGAAATGCCTTCTTTTACACTAACAAATTCATAGTTTAGTACTTGCTCTTGAGACGAAGAACTCCAAACAAAAAGACATATAAAACTCACAAAAAAAACCAATTGCTTCATAGTAAGCTCTATTTTTTAGACTAATTTACGTTTTTTATTTAAAAAAATAATTCTATTAGCCTTGTTCCCAAAACCCTTCTATTTCTTCAAGTGTTTTTCCTTTAGTCTCAGGAATATATTTCATGGTAAGAAAAACGATGAGTATAATGAAACCAATAAATATAAAATATGGTAAAGAACCATTCCAAGTAGAACCATTATTAACATCACTTCCCATTACAATAGGGAATGACTGAGAAACAACATAGTTTGCTGCCCATTGCGCCGCCACTGCCACAGACATTGCAACGCTTCTCATTTTATTAGGAAACATTTCTGATAACATCACCCATACCACTGGACCCATAGATAATGCAAACGAGCCAATAAATACTAAAACTCCAATTAAAGACACAATACCAACTGATTGAAGTTTTAAACTAACGCCTAATAGCATAAATCCAATAATCATACCTACTGAACCTATATAAATTAATGGTTTTCTACCTATTTTATCGACAGTAAACATGGCAACAAATGTGAATATTAAGTTCACTAAAGCTAAAAGTATTTGTTGCGCTAAAACGTCTTCCTTACCAAATCCTAATGCTTTTTCAAAAATATCTGCACCGTAGTAGAGTACGGCATTAATACCTGTAAACTGCTGTAAAACTGACAAAGCTGTTCCAATTATAATTATTGTTAGAATCGCTTTTGAAAAATAATTAACCTTTATTTTTTCTTTATCCTTTGATAAGGAATTTTTTATTTCTATCAGTGCCTTGTTTGCCTCATCTTTATCTTGAATTTTACTCAAAACTTTTAAAGCCTCTTCATCATTTCCGCGTACCGCAAGCCATCGAGGACTTTTTGGTACAAAAAACAGTAACACTAAAAACAATACACTCGGTATTATCTCTGACCAAAACATACGTCTCCATCCTAATTGAATATTGTCTGCTTCAGACAAGGTATTACCGATTAAATATGTAGCTAAAAAGACTATAAAAAAGCCAATAACAATGGCCAATTGATAATAAGTAACCATTTTACCACGAATGTTGCTCGGAGCAATTTCGGCAATATACAATGGCGCATTCATTGACGCTATTCCAATACCTAATCCACCGATTATTCTAAAAAAGACCAATGTAGATATTGTTTGAGGAAATATTTCTGGTAATCCAGAACCATAAGCAGACAACGAAAACAATATAGCAGAAATAATTAAGGATTGTTTTCTTCCTAATTTAATACTTAACGGTCCTGCGACTACAGCACCAACAAAGCATCCTAATAAAGCGCTGCCAACAACCCAACCTTTCATGGCATCGTTTAACTCAAAATACTTACTTAAGTAAAACTGAGCTCCGTTTATTACACCAGTATCATATCCAAATAATAATCCCCCAAGCGCAGAGGTAGCAGTAATAAGTAATAAAAAGGTTTTCTTCGACATAAATATTGATTTTAAATATTTCCAGACAAACATAATCCTATATAAAAAACCAAAATGTCATTTATAAAGCATATGGTAAAACAAATGACGCATACCTATAATTATCTCTTTTTAAATTTATTTCTTTAATTAAAATAAGTTAGAATATACACATTTAAGAAAGTGCCTATCAACAAATAATGCCTATACTTAGTTGTAATCCAATAAATAATCACATTCAATTGATACTAAAAGGCTGTCAGTACTTTTTATAAAACTCTTAAATTAAATAACTTATGGACACTAGGATAAAGTTCTAATAAAAATAAATCTTCTTCAAAAAAGATGATGTGTTTTTAAGAAATTCATAAAAAATGCATAAAAACTAAAAATAAATTTGGTTTTTAAAATTTTGTATTGCAATATTTGTGCTCACAAAGTTCAAAACTTACTGAAATTGTTATCAAGAAAGGTGGAGGGAATAGACCCGTTGAAGCCTTAGCAACCCTTAGACTTACTAAGAAGGTGCTAAATTCTACTTGAAAAGCGCAAGTCATTTTTTGCAAATTCGGATAGATAACTCAAGCCTAATTACTCATTTGTAATTAGCATTTTCTTTTTAACATTTTTCTATTAAGTACGCTTCTAACGAGGCTTATTTGGCTTTTGGTTTAATTATTTATTAACTCAAAAACTTAGAAAAATGAGTACACAAAAATTTGCAACCAAAGCGTTGCACGCAGGACACGACGTTAGTCAAACAGGAGGAACAAGAGCTGTTCCTATTTATCAATCAACAGCTTATGTTTTCGATGATTCAGATGACGCAGCAGGACGATTTAACCTTTCGGTTCCTGGGTTTATTTACACACGATTAAATAACCCAACCAATGACATTTTAGAGCAGCGATTAGCTGCTTTAGAAGGAGGAATTGCTTCAGTAGCAACTGCTTCGGGTACAGCAGCTATCTCAACCACACTATTAACATTATTAAGAGCAGGAGACCATATTGTTGCGTCTAATAGTTTGTATGGTGGAACCTATAATCTTTTAAGTGTTACACTTCCAAGACATGGAATTACCACTACTTTTGTTGATCCATCTGACCCAGAAAATTTTAAAAAAGCCGCTCAAGAAAATACAAGAGCGATTTTTGTAGAATCTTTAGGGAATCCAAAGCTCGATGTTTTAGACATCGAAGCTATTTCTAAAGCGGCTAAAGCACATAAAGTACCTCTTATTGTAGATAATACAGTTGCAACACCATATTTACTCAATCCAATTGAGTATGGAGCTAATATTGTAATTCACTCACTAACAAAATATGTAAATGGCAATGGCACATCTCTTGGAGGTATAATCATTGATGCTGGTACTTTTGATTGGACTAACGGAAAATTTCCAGAATTTACAGAACCTTCAGCTGGTTACCATGGCTTAGTTTATAGCGAAGCAATTGGTGCTGCTGCATTTATTGCAAAAATTAGAATTGAAGGCTTGCGAGATTATGGAGGAGCGTTGAGTCCATTTAATGCCTTTCAGATTATTCAAGGATTAGAAACGTTGGAATTACGTATACAAAAACATAGTCAGAATGCTCTCGAATTGGCAAAATGGCTACAAGAGCAACCAGAAGTGAATTGGGTAAACTATCCAGGACTAGAAACCAGTAAGTATAAAGACCTGGCTGATAAATACCTTCCTAAGGGTCAAAGTGGCATTGTAACATTTGGTGCAGATGGTGGCTATGAAGCTGCAAAAGCTGTTGTTGATACTACAAAAGTCTTCTCTTTACTAGCAAATATTGGGGATACAAAATCGCTTATTATTCATCCTGCGAGTACCACACATCAACAATTGAGTGATGAAGCACAACAGACTACTGGAGTTACAAAAGACTTAATCCGTTTATCTGTAGGAATAGAAAACATTGAAGATTTAAAAGCTGACTTAAAAGAAGCCTTTGCTGTTGTAAAACAGAAAAAAGTCCTTCAAAATTAGCTTTTATAACTGTTATTATTTTAGAACAGATGCCTAATACAATAGGCATCTGTTAAATGTTTTCAACTTTAAAAAGAGAAAAATGAGTGATTTAAAATTTAGTGTATCAGGAGAAAGTTCTTCTGCTACACAATTTATAGGAAAAACAAGGCAATTTACATTAGTCGTTGATGAGCCTGAGAGCTTAGGTGGCACAGATGAAGATGCTAACCCAGTCGAATATATTCTTGCTGGTTTTGCTGGTTGTGCTAATGTTATAGGGCATGTTGTTGCAAAGGAATTAGGTTTTACGATTAAGAATTTAAAAATTGAAGTTTCAGGCGAATTAAATCCAGAACGATTTTTAGGATTATCAAATGACCAAAGAGCAGGTTTTAAATCCATTAGCCTCAACCTTGTTCCAGAAACTGATGCCAGTATAGAAAGACTAACAAAATGGCTTCAAATTGTTGAAGAAAGGTGTCCTGTTAAAGACAATCTTCAAAACAATACGCCAGTGACTATTGCTGTAGAAAAAGAGTACAATACTTTATAATGTACTACAACATGAAAAATTTAAAGCATATAAAAGTTTCAAAATATAGAACCGAAAACGGTAAGACATTAGACATTCTATTGTCTTACCAAGTTTTTGGTAAATCGTTATATGATGCACCAATTGTTTTAGTTAACCACGCGCTTACTGGTAACTCAAATGTTATTGGCGAAAATGGCTGGTGGAATGATTTAATTGGAGAAAACAAATGTATTGACACCAATGAATATTCTGTATTAGCTTTTAACATCCCTGGAAATGGATATGATAATATCGGCAAGAACTTACTAGGCAACTATAAAGATTTTACTGCCAGAGATATTGCTAAAATATTTGCTTTAGGATTAGAACAATTAAAAGTAGAGCAACTTTTTGCTGTTATTGGTGGTTCTGTAGGAGGTGGTATTGCATGGGAATTAGCTGCACTTAAGCCAAATCTTATTGAACATCTGATTCCAGTGGCAACGGATTGGAAATCTACAGATTGGTTAATAGCAAATTGCCATATCCAAGATGCTATTTTAAATCATTCTAACGATCCTTTGGCTGATGCCAGAATGCATGCAATGACCTTATACCGAACACCCGAATCTTTAAAACAAAAGTTCGATAGATCTAAAAAAGATGAAGATCTGTTCAATATTGAATCATGGTTAAATTATCATGGAGATAACTTGACAAGTCGATTTAATTTGTCTGCGTATAAAATGATGAATCAAATATTGAAAACAATAGATATATCTGAAGGAAGAAATGATTTTATAGAAGTTGCATCCAAAATAAATTCGTCTATTCATATTATTACTATTAATTCAGATTTGTTTTTTAAAGCAGAAGAAAATTGGAATGCGTTCGTTGCATTAAAAAGTGTAAAAAACAATGTGAATATTCACGAGATAAAATCTATACATGGACATGACGCATTTTTAATTGAATTTGATCAATTGGCAAGGTTTTTGAAACCAATCTTTAAAGTTAACGTGAATACGTTTGTGCCCATTTCCAAATGTGTCGCTTAATTTATAGTGCTATTAACCTAAAACCCGAACTTACGTTCGGGTTTTTTGCTCTATTTTAATTGAGAAGGGGGCTTATCTTTTATACTTTTAAATACTCTGTTAAAGTTTGAAATATTTCTAAAACCAGACATAAAAGCGATTTCGGCAATACTAATATCATTTTTTTCTTTTAATAATTTACTTGCCTTTTCCACTCTAAACTCATTTAAAAATTGAATATAGGTTTTGTTAGTTCTTTTCTTAAAGTATTTGCAAAACGCATTTTTCGTCATATTAGCAACTCTTGCTATTTGTTCTAGAGAAATTTCATCTTCATAATTATCCATAGTAAACTCAAATACATTTCGCATTCTATCACCTTCCACAATACTGTACTTTTTGTCATATACAAATGAAGATAAACTTGTATAATCCGCATTAACCATGCAATTCAGTAATTGAAGTAAAATAATAAATCGCTTTAATTTTGATGCACTTTCCAATTGAAGAAATAGCGTTTTCAATTCTTCAAGATTAGAATTCAGCTTAAAACCATATTTAGAACGTTCAAAAAAAGACTGAATCTCGTTTAATTCTTCATTATTAAAAAAAGCATCACCAAAAGATTCCTTAGTAAAAAACAATGTCAACATATGCGATTCTTCCGAAGTTTTTGGCTCACTTTTAAATACATGCGGCAGATGACTGCCTATTACTAAAATATCACCTTTCGAATAATTATTGATAGTATCACCTACAACCAATGCACCTTCGCCATTGACAATAAAACTCAACTGTATTTCTTCATGCTGATGTAGCTTTTCATAAAAAACTTCAACTTTATCTACTTGATAAATAAGACCCCCTTTTTCGGGTTTTGGCACTACAAATGGTAAAACCTTCATTTGGTAAAACTATTTTATATTATTCAATAATACATTTTTATTTAATAAAATGGATAATATATCATCAATATAGAATAAAAAACCATTATTCAATTTTCTTAATGTCGACTAATTTTACATTTCAAAACAAACTATATATGGGTATAAAATGGGAAGGTGTAATGCCAGCAGTTACAACGAAGTTTACAGAGAACGATGAGTTAGATTTAAAAACGTTTTTAGTTAATATACAAGCACAATTAGATGCAGGAGTACATGGCATTGTTTTAGGTGGTACACTTGGAGAAGCAAGTACGCTAACTGATAGTGAAAAGCGAACATTAACCAGAGAAACTGTTGCTTTTGTCAATGGCAAAGTACCTGTATTAATTAATATAGCAGAGCAGAGTACAAAAGAAGCTATCCTATGTGCCAAAAAAGCTGAAGAAGATGGAGCGCAAGGACTAATGTTACTGCCACCAATGCGTTACAAAGCTTGTGATAAAGAAACTGTAGAATACTTTAAAGCTATAGCAAATAGTACCGCTTTACCGATAATGATTTACAACAACCCTGTAGACTACAAAATTGAAGTTACTATTGAAATGTTTGAGGAACTACTAGCGCATTGCCCAAATATTGAGGCTGTAAAAGAATCAACGAGAGATACTACAAATATTACCAGAATCAAAAATAAATTTGGCAATCGCCTAAAAATACTTACTGGTGTAGATACTATTGCTTTAGAAAGTTTAATAATGGGTGCTGATGGTTGGGTCGCTGGCTTAGTATGTGCATTCCCAAGAGAAACTGTTGCAATTTACGAACTACAGAAAGCAGGTGAAATCAAAGAAGCTATTGCCATTAATCGTTGGTTTATGCCATTATTAGAGTTAGATATTAATCCTAAGCTAGTCCAAAATATTAAGCTTGCAGAAGTCTATACTAAAATAGGGACTGAAAATGTTAGAGCACCAAGGTTGCCACTGTTTGGTGAAGAACGAAAGCAGGTCATAGATATTATTGAAAGTAGTATGAAAACCAGACCTCAATTGCCAGATTATAAAAATTTGTAATCTATAACTTATCTTTATAACACTAATAGACACATAATTAATGATAACAGGAAAAAACTATATCGGACACAATTTATCAGCAAAAGGAGATAAAAGCTATAAAACATTCAATCCACAATTAAATATTGAAAATAATGCAACGTTCACAGAAGCGTCATCTAGTGAAATTGAAATGGCATGCGAATTAGCCGACAAAGCATTTCATAGATTTAAAACTTATTCTGGTAAAGACAAAGCTATGTTTCTAAATGCAATTGCTGACGAAATCTTAGCACTAGATGATAAACTCATTAAAACCTATTGTTCTGAAACCGGATTACCTGAAGGCAGAGCAAAAGGAGAACGTGGAAGAACAGTAGGACAGTTACGTATGTTTGCTAATTTGGTAGGAGAAGGTTCTTGGGTTGAAGCTACAATAGATACAGCAGAACTAGAACGACAACCAATTCCAAAATCAGACATTCGAAAAATGCTTGTACCATTGGGACCAGTTGTTGTTTTTGGTGCCAGTAACTTTCCGCTGGCCTACTCCACTGCAGGTGGTGATACAGCAGCTGCATTCGCCGCAGGATGTCCTGTAATTGTAAAATCTCACCCAATGCATGCTGGTACTGGAGAATTAGTTGCATCTGCCATTATACTCGCGGCAGAAAAGACTGGTATGCCGAATGGTGTGTTTTCTAATATTAATTCTAGTGGAATTGATGTTGGAGTTCAGTTAGTGAAACATCCTTACGTAAAAGCTGTCGGTTTTACAGGAAGTATTAAAGGTGGTCGTGCATTATATGATATGGCATCTCAACGTAAAGAACCAATTCCTGTGTTTGCGGAAATGGGTAGCATAAATCCGGTTGTTATTTTGCCAGAAGCATTAAAAAACAGAACAGAAAGTTTAGCAAAAACTTATGCCAATTCTATCACATTAGGTACTGGGCAATTTTGCACAAATCCAGGTTTAATATTAGGTATAAAGAGTGAAAATCTTTCAAATTTCATTCAATCATTATCAGATGAAATTGTAAAAATTGAACCTTCGTGTATGTTACACCCTAACATTATTGGTGCCTACGAAAACAATAAGCAAAATGCAGTATCTCAACCAGAATTAAATGTTGTTGCCGATTATCAACCCAATGTACAATCCAATTATGCCAGACAAACCATAACAACAGTTAAGGGTTCAACATTTTTAGAGAATCCCGCACTTCATCAAGAAGTTTTTGGTCCTTATTCTATAGTAGTACAATGTGAAAGTGCAGAACAATTAGAAACACTAATTATGCAATTAGAAGGGCAATTAACAGGAACTTTAATTGCAGATAATGAAGAAGCTTCAGAATATCCTAAGGTGATCTCGGCATTACAGAATCGTGTGGGAAGAATTATATTTAACGGCGTGCCGACAGGAGTTGAAGTTTGCCCTTCAATGAACCATGGTGGACCTTATCCATCCTCTACTGATAGTCGTTTTACTGCTGTTGGTATTCACTCTATTAAACGTTGGGTAAGACCGTTTAGTTATCAAGATTGGCCAAATGAGCTACTTCCAGATGAGTTAAAAAACGAAAACCCATTAGGAGTTTCTCGATTAATAAATAATGCGCTATCAACTGCTAAGATTTAAATTATGGCAAAAAATACATTTGTTTGTATTGATGCGCACACTTGTGGAAACCCTGTACGAGTGGTTAAAGAAGGTGGCCCAAATCTTACAGGTAAAACTATGAGTGAAAAGCGCCAACATTTTATTAAAGAATTTGATTGGATTAGAAAAGGGTTAATGTTTGAACCTCGTGGTCATGACATGATGAGTGGAAGTATTTTATTTCCTCCGCATAATCCTGATAATGATTTTGCTATACTTTTTATTGAAACCTCTGGCTGTCTGCCAATGTGTGGACATGGAACAATTGGCACTATTACTATAGCTATTGAAGAAGGTTTAGTTACGCCAAAAAGTCCAGGAAAAATAAAAATGGAAGCACCAGCTGGTTTAGTTGAAATAGAATACCAACTAACCAACAATAAAGTAGATTGGGTAAAACTGATTAATGTAAAAAGTTATTTGGCAGCAGAAAACTTAAGTATTGATTGTCCAGAATTAGGAGAAATAAACTTTGATGTTGCCTATGGCGGAAATTACTATGCTATTGTAGATCCGCAGTCTAACTTTTCTGGTATTCATGATTTTACAGCCTCAAAAATTATTCAATATTCTCAAGTTGTAAGAGATCGAATTAACGACAAATATCCAAATCAATTTATACATCCAGAAAATGATACCATTAGAGATGTATCACATATGCTCTGGACAGGCGATCCTATTAACAAAACTTCTCATGGAAGAAATGCTGTGTTTTATGGTGACAAAGCAATAGACCGCAGTCCATGTGGTACAGGCACCTCAGCACGACTAGCACAATTGCATGCAAAAGGAAAATTAAAAGTAGGAGAAGAATTTATTCACGAGAGTTATATTGGTAGTACATTTATTGGTTGTATCGAAGAAGCGTCAATTTTAAATGGAAAAATGGCTATTATTCCGAGTATTAAAGGCTGGGCAAAAATATATGGTCATAATACAATAACTATTGATAAGGATGATGATCCTTATGCTTATGGCTTTCAAGTGATTTGATTTTATAAAATCAAATCACCCTGAAGGTGTTTCAGGATTTCAAAACAAAAAAAATGAACAAGAATGTAATTGTAATCGGAGGCGGAATTATAGGTTTGTGCTCAGCATATTACCTTCAAAAAGAAGGGCATCAAGTAACTATTGTTGATCAATCTAATTTAGATACTGGTGCTTCCCATGTTAATGCAGGCTATTTATCTCCTAGTCATTTTATTCCGTTATCTGCACCTGGAGTTATGAAGAAAGGTATCAAATGGATGTTTGATTCATCGAGTCCATTATATATTAAACCAAGATTGAATAAAGATTTTTTAAAATGGATTTGGGCATTTAATAAATCTTGTAATGCCCATCATGTTAAAAAGGCAGGACCATTTATTAGAGATATTTCCGTTTTAAGTCAACGATTGTATGAGGACATACAAACTTCAGAAAATTTCAAATCTCATTATGAAAAGAAAGGGCTTTTTATGCTTTGCCAAACTCAAAAGCTTTTAGATGAAGAATTGAAGCTTGTAGATATGGCGCAGAAACTTGGATTAGAAGCCAAGGGTGTCTCACCAAAAGAAATTAAAGAATTAGAACCTAACGTGGAAATTAATGCCATTGGCGCAGCCTATTATGAGTGCGATCACCATACAACACCTCATGAGTTTATGGCGGAAATGATTTCTTATTTAAAAAAAGTTGGTGTGACGTTTTATACCAATGAGAAAGTTGAAGATATTACTACAAACAATAAAAAAATTACAAGCATAAAAACCAACAAACAAAACTTAGATGCAGATGAAGTTGTCTTAGCCGCTGGTTCCTGGAGTTCACTTTTAAGTAAAAAACTAGGATTAAATTTATTGTTACAAGCTGGTAAGGGGTATCGTATTAATACACAGCGTGAGACTGGAATAACTATACCTGCAATTTTAGCAGAAGCCAAAACCGCAGTTACACCAATGAATGGGTTTACTAGATTTGCCGGAACTATGGAGATTGACGGTATTAACCACAATATCAATAAAAATAGAGTTGAGGCAATTGCAAATGCTGTAAGTAGATATTACCCAAATCTTAAATTAATAGAAGATGAAAAAGAAAATGTAGCCTGTGGTTTACGACCAGTTTCTCCAGACGGATTACCATTTATAGGAAAATCTTCAAAATGTAAAAATTTAACAATAGCAACAGGACATGCCATGATGGGCTGGAGTATGGGAACCGCAACCGGAAAGTTAGTTTCCGAAATTATTGGTAACACCAGACCATCAATGAAAATAGAAATCTTTAATCCTGATAGAAAGTTTTAGTCAGTATTACCATTATATTCCAAATTCATAATGCATTAAGAATAGAGAAAACTTCATTAAATAATTTTCTATAATTATTCTTTTAACCAACTATCTATTATACCATAAATAGATGCTTGCGTTTTAGAATCAAAGCTCTTTATTCGAGTTCTATGATCGCCTTGAGGCTTAACAAATTTGTACAATTCTCTTTTCTCCGAAGTACTATTTAACTCTACTGCTGTTGCACTCCAAGCATCATACTCTCCATAAATAAATAACATATTCTCGGCAGAATTATCTAAATACGATTTAATTTCTTGCATTGGTTTTAAGTCATATGCTTTAGATATACCTTCAGGAAAAGCCCAATCAAATTTAAAAACCTTATCCGTTTCAAAGTAATCTTTAAATGACGCTGTTTCATAACCATATATACCTTGCTCGGTTAAAGCCGCCCAAAAATAAGGTTGCAAATCATCAACTGCTTTTTCTTCAAAAAAGCCATAGCCAACAACATCTATTAAATGCGTATAAAGGTGCTCAGTAGACACACCTTTTTGTGGAATACTTGCAACTGGAATTCCCCATTGCCAAAAAGCGAATGAATACTCTAATATGGTATAATCTATTGCGTTTTCCACCCCAAATTCCCATGCCATGTTTTTCTTTTTTGCTTCCTCCTTTAACAATTGTAGTAATGCCTCTCTGTTCTCGAAGCATAAATTTTGAAAAGCAGCTACCTCAGCCCTATCGTCCTTAGTTGCAACAGTTTTTAAAAAATTATAAACTCTGGGATCTTCTCTCTCATAATTTAATGGGCCTACATAACAAACACTTGCATCTACATTATTCGGGAAAAATCTGCGATGTGCCATCGTGGTTTGACACCCTTTTGAGATTCCGGTTGAAACAAATTTTGCCTTAGGAAATAGTGCATTTCTTATTGTGTTTATAATAGTAGTCTGATCTTTAGCTGCATTTTCTATTGTGAGCGTATTCCAATCAATAGTCTCTGGTCTAGAATTATTGAAGTAGCGATGTTCTATTGTTAACTGATTAGCATTATAATGCGATGCCAATTCACCAGCTTTATCAGTATAGATTCCATAGCCTTGTAACTCTACAATAACTGGTAAAGAATCATTTTCAAACCCCAATAAAACACGTTGCTTAAAAGTGCCCTTAGACAAGTCACTATAATTAACAGGTTGCTCAAACCATATTTCAAAATTTTCATTAAAATGACTCGTGCTTTCCTTCTTTTCAATGCTTAATACATTGTCAATAGAAGCCAATTTTTCGAAATTGGAAATACTTCGTTGTGGTACAACAATATCTTGTGTTGTTTTACAACTCGTGAAAAAGCAAGTTAGAATTAGAAAATAAATAAGATTAATACGTTTCATTTTAGTTAATTTTTAATTAATAACATTAGTTTATGTGCTGCGCTCCAGCTAAAGTTTTATGCATGTAAACCTTGTCCTGTTAAGGGATGGTAGTTTACTCTTATTGGCTTCCCTTTTTCCAAATGACCAGCATAGCTATTTTGACTTACTAAATCATTCTTTGAATTAAATAAACTATCATTGTACGTGCCATCCATCAGTACTAATCTGCACAACATCACACTTGCCCATACACCATTTTGTTGAGTCATTAAAAACGGTCCCGAAAATTCTTTTAAATTCTTATTAGTATTTGGAAAACTATAGGCAAACCACGAAGCTTGGTCTGAAAACATTAAAGCAGATTTATCGCTTGCATTTTTGGGAGCAACTGTAAAATCAAGAACAATATTACTGATGTTCAAATAATCCAGTTTAAGAACGCTTGCTTTTCTACAACTCAAAAATGAAAAAACAAAAAAAGCAATTGCTATAACTTTTTGATTTAAAAAAGAATGTCTAAAGAAATTTTTTAATAACATTAAGCCCATTAATTAATGTTATAAAAATACAGTAATCGAATTAATAATTTTTCACTTGAAGGACTAGTTTTAAAAAATATTTTTAGTGCATTCATTTATTCAGATTTCGTTTCAAAAAATGGTATATTAGCTCGCTTGACTATTGTCGAGTAACAATTAATTTTTATTTAAAAAAAGTCAATACATTAATGTGTGAAATAAACAAAGAACAATTCATGAAAGAAGCTGTAAATGCAGCTTTAAAAGGCATGTATAACAACGAAGGCGGACCTTTTGGCTGTGTTGTGGTAAAGGACGGAAAAATTGTCGGTCGCGGAAACAATAAAGTAACATCAACCAACGACCCAACTGCACATGCAGAAGTCACCGCAATACGAGATGCTTGTAACAACCTTAATTCGTTTCAGTTAGAGGGTTGTGAAATTTACACCTCTTGTGAGCCTTGCCCAATGTGTTTGGGAGCAATTTATTGGGCTAGACCAGACAAAGTATATTATGGAAGCAATCAAGAAGATGCTGCTAATATTGGATTTGATGATGAATTTATTTATAAAGAAATTCCATTACCTTACGAAAAAAGAAGCATCCCATTTAAGCAACTTGCTCGTGAGACCGCATTAGAAGCTTTTCAGGAATGGACTAAAAAAGAAGATAAAATTGAGTATTAATTAATGATTACCTTCATACTAAATAACAAAACCATTACAACTTCAGAACATTCTGGAATGACCTTATTGGATTTTGTAAGGTATGACCAGCGTCTTACAGGTACAAAAATTGGCTGTCGCGAAGGCGATTGTGGCGCATGTACCGTTTTAGTTGGAGAATTAAATAAAGGAATATTAGAATACCAAAGTATCACGTCTTGTATATCACCATTAGGAAATGCACATGGCAAGCATATTGTAACAGTTGAAGGCACTAATTTAACTAATAAACTCACTACTGCTCAAGAAGCCATAAAAGCTAATTACGCCACACAATGTGGATTTTGCACGCCTGGTTTTGTAGTTGCTTTAACCGGTTTTGCGTTATCAAATTCTCAAAATAATTATAGTAATGCTATAGATTCGATTAGTGGCAACATATGCAGATGCACAGGTTACAAAGCAATTGAGAAAGCTACCCATCAGATGGTTGCCAAATTAGAAAATCAGGAACAAAATTCTATAAATTGGCTAATTGAAAATGAATTTGTTCCAGAATATTTTAAAACTATTTCCAATCGTTTAAAAGAGATTGAGGCTAAAGATTTAAATCAACCCAAAGGAAAATATGTATCTGGCGGAACCGATTTATATGTTCAACAGGCAGATTATTTAGTAGATAATGATGTACATCTTATTGCCGAAAAAGATTATTTAAAAGGGATCTCTATTGACAGTAATAGTTGTTCCATTGGTACAAATGCTACGGTTTCTGACTTATGGAATCATACCGAATTAAACAGTATTTTACCAAACTTAAAACAACATTTAAAATTAGTTTCTTCAGAACAAATAAGAAATATGGCTTCTTTAGGTGGTAACTTAGTGAATGCATCGCCAATTGGCGATATGACCATTTTCCTTTTAGCCCTAAATAGCGATATTACGATTACAAATTCCGATGAGAACCAACGTATAATTGCTTTAAAAAACTTTTATCAAGGTTATAAAACTTACGATTTAAAAGAAGGTGAGCTTCTAAATAGAATTCACTTTAAACTACCAAGAGATAGTACATTTTTTAATTTTGAAAAAGTCTGTAAAAGAACACACTTAGATATCGCTAGTGTTAACTCTGCTTTATGTATTACTGTCAACGGTAATTATATTGAAGATGTTCATCTCTCTATTGGTGGTGTTGCGGCTATTCCAAAATATTTACATCATACAACAGATTTTCTTAAAGGGAAAAAACTCAGTGTTGAAACTCTAATTGAAGCCAATAATGTTCTTCAAAATGAAATCTCACCAATTAGCGATGTTCGCGGCACTAGCGATTATAAAAGATTATTAGGAAGACAATTATTTTTTGCACATTTCATAGAGTTATTTCCAAAGCAATTCTCATTAAACGATTTTGTTCAACATGCCTAAAAACAAATCAAATAACACCTTAGGTTCTAAATTAGATGCTGTTTCGTTAGCGTTAAAACGAAGCATTAAAAACTTAGATTCTTTTACGCATGTTCGTGGCGAATCTTTGTACGTAGATGACGTAAATATTAGGCAAGGTACATATCATGCAGTAGTCTTTGATTCTCCTAAAGCACATGGAAAAATAAAGCATGTCGACTATTCTAAAGCAGCAGCATTAGAAGGTGTAGTACGTATTTTTACTCACAAAGATATTCCTGGTAAAAATGAAATTGGTGGCATCATTGCTGACGAACCTTTATTTGCTGAAGATGACCTGCATTTTTGGGGAATGCCAATTGCTTTAATCGTTGCTGAATCTAAATTTATTGCAAGAAAAGCAAGAAGCCTAATTGAAATTGACATTGAAGATCTACCAGTAATTACAACGGCAAAAGCAGCAAAGGTAAAAGGCAGTTTTATAAATGCCCCAAGATCATTTAGCTTAGGGGATACAGAAAACGCATTTAAGGATTGTGAGTATGTTTTTGAAGGTGAAACCTTTTCAAATGGTCAAGAACATTTATACATAGAAGCACAAGGTGCTTATGCAGAACCTTTAGAAAATGGCAATATTAAAATCACCTCATCTACACAAGGACCAACCGCTGTACAAAAAACAGTAGCAAGCGTTTTAGACATTGCTATGCACAAAATTGAAGTTGATGTTACTCGTCTTGGTGGTGGTTTTGGAGGTAAAGAAGACCAAGCAACACCTTGGGCAGTTATGGCTGCATTGGCAACTTATCATTTAAACCAATCGGTAAAACTAATCTTGAATCGTCATGATGATTTACGTATGACAGGCAAACGCCATCCATACGAAAGCAGTTATAAAATTGGACTATCTAAAGATTTAAAGATTTTAGCTTACGAAGCGGAGTTTCTTCAAAATTCTGGAGCAGCAGCAGATTTATCTCCTGCAATTGCTGAGCGTACTTTATTTCATGCAACTAACAGTTATTATGTACCAAATGTTACTACCACAGTTTTAAGCTGTAAAACTAACTTACCACCAAACACAGCATTTCGTGGTTTTGGCGGACCACAAGGCATGTATGTTATCGAATCTGCTATTGCAAAAGCTGCAAGTGAAATTGGTGTTAGTCCGAGACAAATTCAGGAAGCAAATTTATTAGATGAAAATGATACCTTTTCATATGGACAAATCGCAAAAAATGTAGAAGCTAAAAACACTTGGGATTCAGCCAAATCAATTTTCAATAGTAAAGCTTTAGAACAAACCGTTGAAGACTTTAATAAAAACAACAACGCATTCAAAAAAGGCTTGGCGTATATGCCAATTTGTTTTGGTATTTCGTTTACCAATACACCAATGAATCATGCGCGTGCATTGGTTCATATTTATTTAGATGGAAGTGTTGGAATTAGCACTGCAGCCGTGGAAATGGGACAAGGTGTTAATACTAAAATGATGCAAATTGCCGCTGATGTCTTTTCAATTCCTATTGAAAAAATTAAGATTGAAACTACAAATACTACAAGAGTAGCCAACACCTCACCTTCTGCTGCGAGTTCAACAGCAGATCTAAATGGAAAAGCAACTTTAGAAGCTTGTAATTCACTTTTAGAACGATTGAAAACTGTGGCTTCGGAAGATTTGAATGTATCCAAAGAACATATAGAATTGAGAGACGAATTTGTATATGTTAATCACAAAATATCGAAATTGTCCTGGGCAGAACTCATCAGTAAATCCATGTTAAAACGCGTGGCTCTAACTGAAAATGCACATTACGCAACACCAGAAATTCACTTTGATAAAACTAGAGAAAAAGGACATCCTTTCGCATATCATGTCTACGGAACTGCAATTATTATTACAACAGTAGATTGCACTCGCGGCACTTACGAATTTGATTCCGTTAAGATTGTTCACGACTACGGAAAAAGCATGAGTGAAGGTATAGATTTAGGTCAAGTAGAAGGTGCTCTAGTGCAAGGTATAGGTTGGATGACAATGGAAGAAATAGCTTATAATGAAGATGGTAAATTGCTTTCTAACGCCTTATCTACATATAAAATTCCGGATATATTTTCAGTTCCTAAAAGTGTTGAAGTGATTCCTGTAGAAACCAATGGGCATGAATTGGCCATATTAAAGTCTAAAGCTGTAGGAGAACCACCTTTAATGTATGGAATTGGCGCATTTTTTGCGCTTCAAAATGCAATTATAGCATTTAATCCAAACTACGATTTAAAATTTCATGCACCGATGACACCTGAAAAGGTTTTAATGAGTCTTTACCAAAATTAATTGCCATATCGCACTACATTACAAAAAGTATAACATTTTCAAAGGCGCACTCATCTATAGTGCAGGTGATTCTATTGCTGCTTTATTACTAGATGAGTTTTCTTGGTTGCGTTTATTGGGAATGATGCTTATTGGCGCAACCTTTTATGCCTTTGAAATTCCAAATTACTTTGATTGGATAGTTAAAAAAACGCAGTTTTTAAGAGGAATGAAAGGAACATTAAGCAAAACACTTTTAGCTATTCTCTATTTTAATCCGTTGTGGATAGCAAGACATTTGCTTTTTATTAAACTTTTTTCTGGTCAGTTTGATGCAATTGGTTTCAATCTCTTAGTAATCGCCTTTTGGTCGTTTTTGGTTAATATTCCTATTTCATTTATTGCAAACTACATCATTCAGAATAGATTTAAATTAAAATGGCGCTTTTTAGGTAGTGCTGTATTTTCTGCACTTATGGCTATTTACTACGCTTTAAGCGAAACCTTTTTCAGTTAAAGTTTACATAATTAGGTTCCAAACCTAAATGACGACGGCTATTTTTTATAATGCACTTGTAGCAATTGTGCAACAACACTAATAGCAATTTCTTTTGGTGTATTTCCACCTATTTCTAATCCTATTGGACAAACTACATTGCTCATACCTTCTTCAATATTCATCTCTTTAATGAGCATATTATTAAAGCGTACTTTCTTTGTATTACTTCCTATTAATCCAATAAACTTAGTTTCGTTTTGTAAAGCCATAGCGATGAGATCAAAATCTATTGCATGATTATGTGTAAGTACTAAAACATAGCTATTATTGCCCCAATTTACAGCATCTTTCAATGTTTTAAAATCACGTCCATCTGCTTGAATTTGAGTAATACATTGGTCTAATTCCATATCCAAAAACCAATTGTCTCGAGAATCAATAAGGTTAACTTTAAAGGGTGTATCGACCAGTAATTTAACAATTTCAATACCAATATGTCCTGCTCCAAATAAAAATAATTCTGGTGATTGATTCATAGGCTCTATAATAAATTCAACTTTTCCGCCACAACATTGTTCAAATTCTGGCCCTAAGGTATAAGTAGATGCTACAATTCTATTCTCTTTTAGGGCAATTAATGCTTCTTGAATTGCTAAATATTCTAATTTACCACCTCCAATTGTTCCAAATAACTCGTTTCCCTCAGTCACTATCATTCTAGATCCAATAACACAAGGCGTTGACCCTAAACACTTAGTAACTGTAATTAAAGCAAAAGGTTCTTGCTGTTTTTTTAAATTTGAAAGTATGTCAACCCAATTCTGCATTATATATAAAAAGAGGATTTAAATGTAAGGCTTTTTAGTAGAAGAAATCTTCAATTTTAAAAACTAGAGTTAAAAAAAATAAGCTTCAATTTTAGATTTAAACTTTTTCAATTATTTGTGTAATCTTTAAGAATTAACTTCGACAAAAAGTGCTATATTGATTTTTCGTAAAATTTATAAAAACTATACATGTCAAAGACTTATTACGATCCGGCAGATCTAAGAAAATTTGGAAATATAACCGAATGGAGTGAAGAATTAGGAACTAAATTCTTCGACTATTACGAAAAAGTATTTGAAGAAGGAGCGCTTACAGCGCGAGAAAAATCATTAATCGCATTGGCAGTAGCACATACTGAACAATGTCCTTATTGTATAGATGCATACTCAAAGGACTCATTGCAACGTGGTGTAACAAAAGAAGAAATGATGGAGGCCATACATGTTGGTGCTGCTATAAAAAGTGGTGCAACATTGGTACATGGTGTACAGATGATGAATAAGGTGAATAAATTAGACGGATAGATTAAATGATAAAATTAAAAACACAATCTTTACATAAAAAAGGGAGTGATTTAGCAAATAGTAATAGGCAATTAGAAATTTTATCTAATGGTATTTTTCAAAATGGTGAGTTGCCAACTTTTAAAGCTAAGATTTTAGAAACGAGTCAGTTTCCTTTAAAAGCAAAAAAACTTGAAATCTTACAAATCAATGTTGGTTATATGTGCAATCAGGTATGTGATCATTGTCATGTAGATGCTGGTCCTGACCGAAAAGAAATAATGACACGAGATACTATGAAGCAGTGTCTTGAAGTTATTAAAAATACCGGAGCTCATACTTTGGATTTAACTGGAGGAGCACCAGAAATGAATCCAGATTTTAGATGGTTTGTTGAGGAAGCAGCAAAAGCAGGAGTTAAAGATTTTATCGTTCGATCTAATCTTACTATTATCCGGTCGAACAAAAAATATCACGATTTACCAGAATTTTTCAAAAAGCATAATGTGCATGTGGTGAGTTCGATGCCACATTGGACAAGAGGAAAGACTGATAAGCAACGCGGAGATGGAGTTTTTGATAAATCCATAAAAGCACTACAAAAATTAAATGCGGTCGGTTACGGAATGCCAGATAGTGATCTCCGTTTAGATTTGGTTTATAATCCTTCGGGTGCGTTTTTACCAGGCAATCAATCGTCTATGGAAAAAGACTTTAAAAAAGCGTTGATTGAAGATTTCGGAATTCAGTTCCACAATTTATTTGCAATTACAAATCTGCCAATAAGTCGATTTTTAGATTACTTAATTGCCTCAGAAAATTATGAAGATTATATGTATTCACTTGTTGAAGCTTACAATCCTTCTGCAGTTGAAAATGTAATGTGTACTAATACACTTTCAGTAAGTTGGGACGGTTATTTGTTTGATTGCGATTTTAATCAAATGTTACAATTACCTGTAAACAGTAAGGTGAAACATATTTCCGAATATAATGAAGAACTTCTTGAAGGACGGCATATCGTAATATCACAACATTGTTATGGTTGTACAGCAGGTGCTGGCAGTAGTTGTCAAGGAAGTGTCGCTTAGTCAATTCCTGCAAAGACAGATATCTTAAAATGAAAAACTTTTTTATACTCATATTCATTATTTTTTCGAGCGTTTGCTTCGCTCAAGACAGCATATCAGAATTACTAAACAAATACAATTCTGAAAGCATACCATATATCACAGTTCAAGAACTAGCATTGGACACTCCAGATACTATTCTTTTAGATGCAAGAGAAAAATCTGAGTTTGAAGTTAGTCATCTTAAAGATGCAATCCATGTTGGCTATGATGATTTTGATATTGATTCGGTTACAGAGGGAATTACAGATAAGTCCTCAAAAATAGTTGTGTATTGCTCATTAGGCGTGCGATCTGAAGAAATTGCAGAAGCACTTAAAAATGAAGGATACAGCAATATTTATAATTTATTTGGTGGAATTTTTGAATGGAAAAATAATGACCTAACCGTTTTTAATAAAGACAATGAACCTACTGAAAATGTACATGCATTTTCTAAAAAATGGAGCAAATGGCTTTTAAAAGGAAATAAAATATATGACTGAAGCACTTGTAATTGTGTTTGTGAAAAACATAAAATTAGGAACAGTAAAAACAAGACTCGCTAAAACTATCGGAGATTTTGGTGCCTATGAAGTCTATGCTGAGCTAGTAAAGATTACAGAAAACACGACTAAGCAATTAGAAATAGATACACGAATTTATTTTTCTAATGCCGTAGCAGATACGATATGGCAAAATGATTATAAAACAGTACAAAATGGTGCCGATTTAGGGGAACGTATGTTACATGCATTTAAAGAAGGGTTTGAAGCAGGTTATAAGAAAATTGTTTTAATCGGTTCTGATTTACCTGATATAAATTCAACGCATATTAACAAAGGAATAGATGCATTAAATTCTAATGATGTCGTATTCGGACCTGCTGAAGATGGCGGATACTATTTGGTTGGGCTATCTAAAATGAATACTGAAATTTTCACTAATAAACCTTGGAGTCAGCCCAATTTATTACAAGAAACGTTACTAGAGTTACAGAAACTTAATATTAGTGTTAGTACTTTAGACATGCTAAACGACATTGATACATATGAAGATTTAATAGCTTCGGATTTTTATAAGGCGAATTTAAAATTACAAGAAAAAATACAACAACTTTATGACTAAATATATTACAGAAAGTACAGAATACTTGCAAAGCAAAGGTTTTGACAACCCAGAAATTGGTATCATTTTAGGTACTGGTTTAGGACAGCTTATAGATGAAATTGAGATATTAGCAACTGCAAGTTATAATCACATACCTAACTTTCCGACGGCTACTGTAGAATTTCATAAAGGCAAGCTCATTTATGGAATGCTTGAAGGTAAAAAAGTTGTGATAATGCAAGGTCGTTTTCATGTTTACGAAGGGTATTCGTTACAAGATGTCACATTTCCTGTACGTATAATGGAGAAACTAGGAGTTAAAACTTTATTAGTTTCTAATGCTGCAGGAGCCGTAAATTTAGACTTTAAAAAAGGGGAATTAATGCTTATTGACGACCACATTAATTTACAAGGCGGATCGCCTTTAGCTTTTAAAGGCGTATCGGAATTAGGAGAACGATTTACAGACATGAGTGCACCTTACGATGCAGAAATTAACTCAAAATTTAAAGAAATTGCGCAAACCTGTAGTATAAAACTACACAAAGGTGTTTATGCTAGTGTGGTTGGTCCACAATTAGAAACACGAGCAGAGTACAGAATGCTAAAAACAATAGGCGCTGATGCCGTTGGCATGAGTACTGTCCCAGAAATTATTGTTGCAAATCACTTAAATCTGAAAGCAGCTGCAGTCTCAGTATTAACTGACGAATGCGATCCAAATAATTTAAAACCTGTTAATATTAGTGAAATTATTGCAATGGCCGGAAAAGCTGAGCCGAATATGATTACACTTTTTAAAGAATTGATAAAAACATTATAAGATGAGCTATTTAGAAGCTACAAATACATTATACAAAGAAGCAGCCTTAACACCAGATGTTGGTTTATGTTGCACCACAAATCCTATTTGGGAATTACCAGGATTAAAGATTCCACGCATAATGCAAGAAATGAATTATGGTTGTGGTAGTACTGTGCATGCACGTGATTTATCTAATAACCCAAAAATGTTATATGTTGGTGTTGGAGGAGGCATGGAATTATTACAATTCTCATATTTCAACAGACAAAAAGGTGGAGTAATTGGAGTTGATGTGGTTGATGAAATGCTAGAAGCTTCTCGCAAAAATTTTAAAGAAGCTGAAGCACAAAACGATTGGTTTAAGAGTGATTTTGTTGAACTAAAAAAAGGTGATGCTATGCATCTACCTGTTGAAGATAATAGTATTGATGTTGCTGCTCAAAATTGCTTATTTAATATTTTTAAAGCAGATGATTTAAAGAAGGCGATTGCAGAAATGTATCGTGTTTTAAAACCTCATGGTCGTCTGGTTATGAGCGATCCAACTTGCGAACAACCAATGAATGACGCACTACGTAATGACGAACGATTAAGAGCATTGTGCTTGAGTGGTAGTTTATCAATTGCGGATTATGTACAAGCTCTAACTGATGCTGGTTTTGGCACAATTGAAATTAGAGCACGTAAACCTTATAGAATCCTAGACCCTAAAAACTACCCAACAGATGAGTTAATCTATATTGAGTCTATTGAAGTTGCCGCAATAAAAGATCCTATGCCCAATGATGGTCCATGTGTTTTTACTGGTAAAGCTGCTATATATTATGGTGATGAAGATTATTTTGATGATAAAGCAGGACACGTTTTACTAAAAAATCAGCCTTTAGCAATTTGCGATAAAACAGCAGAACAATTACAAGCTTTAGGTAGAGATGATATCTATTTTTCAGAATCTACTTATCACTATGATGGTGGTGGCTGTTGTTAATGAATTACTACAGAGACAGAAAATCGAAGATTCAGCGTAGCTGATATTTTAATAGAACTTTAGAACATGAAATATCTTTCAATTTTAATTTTATTCTTTTTTGTATCATCTTGTTATGGAACAAAAGAGGTGATTGAAAATCAACCTGAACCTCCAAAAGAAGTTGCTGTTGTAACTGAAGTACCTAAAGCTATTGCAATTCCTGAACCTCCTGAACCACCCAATCCAGCTACTACTATTGATTTCAAAGATAACGCTGTACCTCACCCACCTAAACCATCAACAGAGGCTTCTAGTTATAAAGAATTGATGCATAATAGATGGAATACTATTTTACAAAAATATGTTTCTGACAATGGAAATGTTGACTATCAAAAAATCAAAAACGAAATTGAATTTGATGTTTATATAGATTATTTAAGCAATACTCAGCCAGATAGCACATGGTCAAAAAATGAGACGCTATCCTATTGGATTAATGCTTACAACGCCTTTACGATAGATTTAATTCTTCGAAATTATCCGTTAAAAAGCATCAAAGACATCAAAGACCCTTGGGATCAGCGTTTATGGAAATTAGGTGATAAATGGTATAACCTTAATGATATTGAGCATAATATTCTACGCAAAATGAATGAACCTCGTATCCACTTTGCAATTGTCTGTGCATCTATATCGTGCCCAAAACTAGCAAATGAAGCTTTTACAGCATCTAATTTAGAAGAACAACTCACAAAGACAACTGAAGCATTTTTATCAGACGCTACTAAAAACGAGCTTTCTGAAGACAGAATAATACTTTCAAAAATATTTAAATGGTTTAAAAAAGATTTTGAGCAACATGGAAGTCTAATTGATTTTCTAAATCAGTATTCAGAAGTTTCAATTTCAAGCGAAGCCAAAAAGAGCTTTAACGCGTATAACTGGAATTTGAATGACTAATTTTTCAACCCGTTTCAGAATCCTATTAAATTTATTGATATTGAAATAACTTCAGTATCACACTATTTCTATGCATAGAATTTCTATTATTATTCCCGTTTTAAATGAAGCTGAAACAATCGGTAGTTTAATAGAACATCTTATAAAAAATTCGATAGCATCAAACATTTGTGACATTATAATTGTTGATGGTGGCAGTACTGATGGGTCACAAAATATAATAACTTCATTTGATGATATTACACTAATTTCTTCACCAAAGGGAAGAGCAAAACAGATGAATTTAGGTGCTAAAAAAGCAAGAGGAAATATCCTATATTTTTTACATGCAGATACATTTCCACCCAAAAAATTTGACCAACTCATCATTGACGAAATCAATAAAGGAAATAACGCTGGCTGTTTTAGAATGGAATTTGACAGTAAACATTGGTGGCTGCGATTAGCAAGTTGGTTTACACAATTTAGCTGGCGTGCATGTCGTGGTGGAGATCAAAGCCAGTTTATTACGCGTTCCCTTTTTAATGAAATTGGTGGCTATGATGAAAACTATATTATATACGAAGACAATATTTTAATTAACGAATTGTATGCTCGTAATGAATTTGTTGTTATCAATAAAACAATAACAACCTCAGCCAGACTATACAAAAAAGTGGGTGTATGGACATTACAATACCACTTTTGCACGATTTATGTAAAACGTTGGCTTGGTGCCTCTGCTGATGATATGTTAGCTTATTACAAGAAGAATATTTGTTAATCATCTTTTATTCCTACCCATCTCATTGGGATACAAATTTTTTACAATATCCGACTGAAAAATTTCCTTAGTATTGATATCTAGCGCAGATAATCGTCCTGTAAATGTAGCACCAGTATCAACATTCCAAACATTAATTGCATTCATGGGTTTATCTTGATTAAAGTTTATCGTAGGAGTATGACCAATATATATTTCAGTATAATGCTTTAAGCGATTAGGATAAATTTCTGAATTCTTTTTTATTCGTTTATCCATAGTAAGAGCCATTTCCCAAAGCGTTCTATCAAAATAAAATCCTCTAATATCATATTCTCGTTCTACTCCATGCATAGACGTAAAACCAGCATGGACAAAAAGTCGATTTTCATTATCGATATGATATAAAGCCATGGCTTCGAAAAAATCAACATGTTTTAATTTTTCTTCTCTTGTAAATCCGCTATAACTTTCCATGGTTTCTTTACCACCATGAGCTACCCAAATATCGTATTCTAGTCCAGATGCCAACCACTGTTCACACCAAACATCGTGGTTGCCTTTTATAAAAATACAGGTGTTTGTTGTTGAGAGTTCGATTAAGTATTGTATCACTTGCGCAGATTCACTCCAGCCATCTACATAATCACCAACAAAAATGAGTTTATCATCCTTAGTTACCTCAGCCCTTTCTAAAAGTTGAACTAGTGCCTTTAATCCTCCATGAATATCTCCAATCGCTAATGTTCTCATTATATAATTATAGTATTAATGCGCTTTATAATAAGCTTCAATTATAGCTTCCACTGGTTTGTTCTGAGGTGTAAACTGATTATTTTTTACTCCACCTACTTTTCTATGATCTACAAACCATTTCCAAAGATATCCACCTGCAAACCAATCCTCATGCCAAACAGCATCAAATAATGCTTGGGTCGCATTATTCTGAGCTTGTATATTTATGGATGTCATAGAACGATCGTATCTCCATGGCTCTTTACCAGTATAGTCAACGCTTCTATAGCCATATTCTGTGAATAAAATTAATCTGTCTATTTGTTCTGAGAAATTTTTTAAATCCTTTTTATGCTTTTCCCAACCTTTAATACAATCTTCTATAGTAGGTGTTTTCATATCGCTGACAGGAAAGTAAGCATCTATACCAATATAATCTACTTCCGTCCAAAATGGTGTTCTCCTAAACTCATCCCAATTAGCTGCGTAGGTTAGTTTTCCTTTATAAACTTTTCTTATTTCTTTAATGAGTTGAGACCAATAGTCTGGTCTATTTTTTATGAATTCTTCAAGTTCTGTTCCAATACAAAGGACTTCTGCATTCACTTCTTTTGCCAACTCCGCATACTCCATTATAAAGTTCGAGTATGATTGTTCTAAGAGTTTCCAATCGGTTTCATTATTCATTTTTAATAACCCTGTAAACTCACCATGCCAAAGCCATAATTGCGGTTTAATCATAATACTGATGTTGTCTTTTCGTAACGTTTCAATATATTGTTTAGCACCAGCTCTAGTCTCACCAAACCATTGACGGTCTGTATTATGAATAATTTCAGGGTGACTTTTATCCCTAATAAATCCAAAAGGCATTATTGCTGCAGCATTAGAATTTATTTTAACTATGGGTTTGGTATGCGTAGTATCTATAGCATCTACCGAAGCAACAAAACTAACTCCATTAATTTTATTTGGTTGTATTGAAGCCGCTGCACAACCAAATAAAATGAAAACTAAAACGGAATAGAAAAAATATCGCATACTATAAAATTATGCCTAAATTTAAAGAAATTCGGCTTAGTGATTAAGGTTTTAACAAAACCTTCGACTTATAGCTCGTACTAACAACCACAACTATATGGAACACGTCGTTATTATTGGCAACGGTATTTCTGGAATTACAGTTGCAAGACACATCAGAAAACTTTCGGACAAAAAAATTACCATTATTTCTGCCGAAGCCGATTATTTCTTTTCTCGTACAGCATTAATGTACGTGTATATGGGACACATGAAGTTTGAGCACACACAACCTTACGAAAATTGGTTCTGGAGAAAAAACCGAATCGAACTTAAAAAAGGTTTTGTTAAATCCATTGAAACAAAATCGAAGACTCTTCATTTTGCTGAAGGAGATACACTGCAATACGATAAGTTAGTTATCGCTACAGGAAGCAAACCCAATAAGTTTGGTTGGCCAGGACAAGATTTAGATGGTGTGATGGGAATGTACCATAAGCAAGATTTAGAGAATCTGGAAAGACGTGCCCCAAATAATAAAGTCTGTAAGCGTGCTGTCATCGTTGGAGGTGGATTAATAGGCATCGAATTAGCAGAGATGTTGAATTCTAGAAATATTCCCGTAACATTTTTAGTCAGAGAATCGAGTTTTTGGAATGGTGTTTTACCAGAGGGAGAAAGTGAAATGATTAATAGACATATTAAGAATCATCATATCGATTTGCGTTTATCTACTAACCTAAAAGAAATAAAATCGGACGAGAACGGAAACGTAAAATCTGTAATCATTGCAGAAACTGGCGAAGAAATTCGATGCAACATTGTAGGCTTAACCGCTGGAGTGTCACCAAATATTGATTTCATAAAAGGTTCTGAAATTGAGACAGGTCGTGGTGTAAAAGTGAATCGTTTTTTAGAAACGAATATAAAAGATGTATATGCTATAGGTGATTGTGCAGAACAACACGAAGCAATAGGAAATCGAAGACCAATAGAAGCGGTATGGTACACAGGACGCATGATGGGTGAAACTTTAGCACAAAACATTTCTGGAAACAGAATTGATTACAAACCTGGTCATTGGTTTAATTCTGCTAAATTTTTAGATATCGAATATCAAACTTATGGTTGGGTATTTGGAAAAAAAGGAAGACCAGAATACGAGCGACATTTTCATTGGAAACACCAAGATGACACCAAATGTATAACGGTAGCTTATCATAAAGACACGAATAAATTTTTAGGAATAAACACTTTTGGAATACGAATGCGTCACAAAACATTTGACCATTGGTTAACCGAAAAGCGCGACGTAGATTATGTGATTAATCATCTGCCTGAAGCTAATTTTGATCCTGAGTTTTATTCAAAATTTGAAAAAGACATATTAGATTCTTACAATCAACAACTTCAAATCGCATAAAGATGAGCAATAAACAAAATCATAGCATGTCTTTAGCAAAACCAGATGCTGTAGATATTTCGACCAAACAAAAAATAGCTCTTGCAGGCGGTATCATAGGATTATTCATATTAACCTTGGCGCTTTTTAATACCAACTTTTCGAATAAAGGACTAACCTTAACATTGGCATTAGGATTGATAATACTAGGAACTATTGTATATTCTAGAGATGCGTATTTAACAAAACTAGAAGGTATTAAAAATGACGGAGTTTGGTTTAAATCCATTTCATCTCGTGGTGTTTGGGGATGGATCATTGGAATTGTTCTAACAACTTTTTATATTGTTTTATACTTTTTCCCTAAGTATCTGGGATTAGGAATAAATGGTGCTGATAATACTGGATTAATTAGTCTTTTCGATCCTTTGAGTCAATTATTAAGTGGACGAAATGCAAGCCAATGGTTTGTATATGGCACACTTTACACAGTGGCTATTTTAGCATTTGGATATAAGTTTATATTAAAATATAGACACAATCGTTACCAACAAATACGTACAGTTTCAGTTATGTTTTTTCAATTAGGCTTCGCTTTTTTGATTCCTGAGTTTATGTATCTAATGAATAATGATCTGCCTTATTACGACCTAAAAAGTGTTTGGCCACTTAACTATTACATTTTTGATGAATGGTCTGTAAACGGATTTCTATCCAGCGGAAATATTGGGTTAGCTTTAATCAGCTTTGGCATTATTTCAATTTTCGTAATAACACCTATTTTAACTTATAAATTTGGGAAACGATGGTATTGTTCTTGGGTTTGCGGTTGCGGAGGATTGGCAGAAACAGCAGGTGATTCTTTTAGACAACTATCCTCTAAAAAAATGTCTGCATGGAAGTTAGAACGTTGGTTAATCCATCTGGTATTAGTCTTCTCTGTGGTAATGACATCAGCCATGGTTTACACCTATTTAGGGTATGATAAAAATGATTTCTGGTTAACTAAAGGTCTATTTATCTCATTAGTTACAGCATTTCTAACCTTAGTCTTTGTTGTCGTAATGTTTTTTAAAAGACAAGAATTAGGAAAAGATGCAACGTACGGAGCAATAGGATTCTTTGCAGTTATTGCATTACTATTAATTATGCATTTTACAGGTACTACAGATAATGTATTTTACTTAAAAAGTAATGATCTGAGATCAGCTTATGGCCTTTATATTGGATCTATTTTTTCTGGAGTTATAGGCACTGGTTTTTATCCCATTTTGGGAAGTCGTGCTTGGTGCAGATTTGGCTGTCCAATGGCTGCTATTTTAGGATTTCAGCAACGTATGTTTTCAAAATTTAGAATTACGACCAATGGTGGGCAATGTATATCTTGTGGAAACTGTTCTAACAGTTGTGAGATGGGAATAGACGTTAGGCACTATGCTCAAAAAGGCGAAAACATTGTACGTTCGAGCTGTGTTGGCTGCGGTATTTGTTCTGCGGTGTGCCCAAGAGGAGTTTTAAAATTAGAGAATGATAGTATGAAAGGTCGAATCAATCCAACAGAAATTTTACTCGGAAATGATGTTGACTTAATGACATTGGTAAATGAGAAATAAGAAGTTTATTTTTGCACCTTCAATTTAACTAAATGCCAAATATAAAAGTTATTATTCCTGCTTATAATGAAGCAGATTCCATTCCACTGGTTATAACAGATATTCCTTCTCTAGTAGATGAAATTATTGTAGTTAGTAATAACTCTACTGACGATACAGAAATCAATGCTAAAAATGCAGGTGCCACAGTTTTAGTTGAAAAGCATAAAGGTTATGGATATGCCTGTTTAAAAGGCATGGATTACATCGCTTCGACTTCGCTCAGCGACCAATCAAAAAAGCCAGATATTGTTGTTTTTCTAGACGGAGATTATAGTGATTATCCTGAAGAATTAACAAAAATAATTCAACCCATAATTGAAGAAAATATTGATTTTGTAGTTGGTGCACGAGTTAAGAGTTTGCGAGATGAAGGCTCTATGACAAAACCTCAAGTTTTCGGCAACTGGCTAGCTACCAGCTTAATGAAATTATTTTTTCGTTCTACCTTTACAGATTTAGGCCCCTTTAGAGCTATCAAATATGAGAAACTCCTTGGGCTTAACATGGAGGATAAAACCTATGGTTGGACTGTAGAAATGCAACTCAAAGTTTTAAAGCAAAAATTGAGTTATAGAGAAATTCCTGTTAATTATAGAAACAGAATAGGTGTCTCAAAAGTTTCAGGTACGATAAAAGGAGCTATCTTTGCAGGCGTTAAAATCCTGACATGGATTTTTAAATATAGTTTTAAGTGATTTACCTACAATACATTATTATAGTTATATACACTGTTGCCATTGTACTAATCTTCATGTATGCATTGGCACAATTAAACCTACTGTATAACTATCTTTCTTCGAAAAAGAAACGGGAAAACTCTGATAAATTTGATTTATCTAAACCAGAAGAAGTTCCTTATGTAACAATTCAACTTCCTGTTTTTAATGAAATGTATGTAATGGATCGTTTATTAGATAACATTGCATTAATAGAATATCCAAAAGATAAATTAGAAATTCAGGTTTTAGATGATTCTACAGACGAAACAGTAGCATCAACGAAAGCACACGTAGCCAGATTAGCAGCTACAGGATTAGATATAACACATATTACCAGAACCGACAGAACTGGTTTTAAAGCTGGCGCATTAAAAGAAGGGTTGAAAATTGCTAAAGGTGAATTTATTGCCATTTTTGATGCGGATTTTTTACCTCAACCAAACTGGTTAAAACGGACTATTCCTTATTTTAAAAATGATAAAGTAGGAGTTGTACAAACACGTTGGGGACACATCAATAGAAATTATTCAATTCTTACCAAAATACAGGCATTTGCTTTAGATGCTCACTTTACATTAGAACAAGTTGGCAGGAACAGCAAAGGTCATTTTATTAATTTTAATGGTACTGCTGGTGTTTGGAGAAAAGATTGCATAATTGACGCTGGAAATTGGGAAGGTGATACACTCACAGAAGATTTAGATTTAAGCTATAGAGCACAGTTAAAGAACTGGGAGTTTAGATATCTCGAAAACGTTGAAACACCTGCAGAACTGCCTATCGTTATTAGTGCTGCACGTTCTCAACAGTTTCGTTGGAATAAAGGTGGCGCGGAGAATTTTAGAAAAATGCTTTGGCGAGTTATTAAGTCTAAAAATATCTCAACTAAAACTAAAGTACATGGTTTACTTCACCTGCTCAATAGTAGTATGTTTCTGAGCATTTTTATTGTTGCGGTTTTAAGTATACCAATGCTATATATTAAAAATGAATATGCCCATTTACGTAACTATTTCTACATTATGAGCTTCTTCGTAATGAGTACCATCATCTTTTTTGTGTGTTACTGGTTTATGTATAAAAGTATTTATGGCAGTGGCTTTAAAAAATTCTTTGGCTATATAGGTATGTTTTTCACCTTTTTCTCAATAGCAATGGGATTTTCTTTACATAACTCTATTGCTGTATTAGAAGGACATTTTGGTAAAAAAAGTGAATTTGTACGCACACCAAAATTCAATCTTACTAAGTATAAAGACAATTGGAAAAACAATAAATATCTGCGCAAAAATGTATCTCCTCATGTCATCATTGAAGGCATACTCATGCTCTATTTTGGATTTGGAATGTATAGTGCTTTTATAGTTGGCGACCAAGGCGGAGATTTTGGGTTATTTCCATTTCACCTCATGTTGTTTATAGGCTTTGGATATGTGTTTTTTAAATCACTTACTTCAAAGGTTTAAGTCTACTCTCTATTTTCAAAAGGAATAATTATACCTTGTTCTAAATAGTTTTTTAATCCGTTTAATAACATTACCCAACAATAAGAAGATTGTCTATATTCCGCATTACAATCTTGCCAGTTATAATGCCAAAATTTAACTGAAACTTCAGCTTCGACTTTACTTAAATCAAACCCGAATGAAGTGGAAATCCAATCGGCATCAGACTTGGTTATTTTTTAATGTACATGTTCACAAGTTTTACAACTTTTTACTTCAGCATACCAATCATATTCATTTGTGAAATTAAAATTATACTCCTCGCCTAACTGTGGCATTACGGAACATTTTAAAGACCACCATTTTTCTAAGTATGTTGGTTCTGACAGCGCTCGAAACACACTATTCTTATCGCTTTTAATTACGAGATCTTGGTAAATCGTAAAACTCATATTACAAATTGCTTTGTTTACAGTTATTAATCTTTTTTGAAATCCGCTATTTCTCCATTTTAAATAATTCTATCTTTGATTTTATGCCTTTAGCAACCCACTTATTTAAATATCACAAAATACCGCTGCTCTTTGTTTTACTGAGTAGTATATTCTATCTGTCATTTGCTTATGAACTGGTTAGAACAGATATCACAAAGTTGTTATTGCTATATCTAGCTTTGTTTGTATTTGCATATCAAATCATAAAAACTTCTGGGTTTTATTTTAGGCTATTAGTCATTGCTGCAATACTATTTCGTTTATTATTCTTGTTTGCGGTTCCTAACTTATCCCAAGATTTCTATCGTTTTATTTGGGATGGTCAAATGATAATTTCTGGAATAAATCCTTACTTAAGTACCCCAGATTTTCAAATGGCAAAAGGCATGTTGTCATCATTCTCAAATCAGAATGAATTATATCAAGGAATGGGAGAACTAAGCGCATCTCACTTCACAAATTACCCACCATTAAATCAACTCTGTTTCGTATTAGGAAACCTGTTTCCTGGTAAAAGTATTTTGAGTTCAATTATTGGAATGCGGTTAATAATCATCGCCGCTGATATAGGAACACTTTATTTTGGAAAGAAACTCTTAGAGCGTCTTAAACTACCTTCTAATAGAATTTTTTGGTACATTTTAAATCCTTTTATAATTATTGAGTTAACCGGTAATCTTCATTTTGAAGGTGTCATGATATTTTTCATTGTTTGGAGCTTATATTTATTACATTCTGGTAAGTGGAAATGGGCTGCTGTTGTATACGCCTGTTCGATATCTGTAAAGTTGATTACTTTAATGTTTTTACCTTTGTTTTTTTGGTGGTTCGCTTCCAACACTCGCACTAACCACAATTATAAACCTAAAAAAAGGATTCTCGCCTTGGTAGGAATGACAAAGTTAATTTCATTTTATGCCATTGTTATTACAATTACATTATTGCTTTTTCTTCCTTTTTTTTCAATGGAATTTATCAATAACTATTCTAAAACCGTAGGTCTTTGGTTCGGCAATTTTGAGTTTAATGCAAGCCTCTATTATCTCGCAAGAACAATTGGCTACGCCTTTACAGGGTATAATGAAATCGCCATAATAGGAAGAGTACTTCCTGTGATTTCTCTTGTTATTATTTTAGGGTTTTCTTTTTTTAAAGAAAACAAGACTATTTCAAAGTTATTTACTTCAATGCTATTTACATTTACTTTTTATTTATTTCTAAGTACAACAGTACATCCTTGGTATATTGCAACATTGATATTGATATGCATATTTACTAATTACAGATTTCCTTTAGTTTGGTCCATAGTAATTATACTGAGTTATCTGGCTTATTCTAACTCCTCAAACTCAGAAAACTTATGGGTAATAGGACTAGAATACGCTATTGTGTTTTTTGTGTTTTTATGGGAAGTCCTATTTAAAAAACGTATTAGAGTTTAAAAAATTAGTTACAAATACGCCTTTCACAAGTCGATTTTGCTGGTTATTTTATATATTTTTGAAATTACCAATTGTCATTCATGTTTCAATTTAAAAAAGCATCAATTTTCTTTATCATCATAACTTTACTATTCTCTTGTAAAGATGACACGTATACCGATGCGACACCTAAGCATGATATTTCTGAGGTCAATAATTATGTTGGAAGCAGCACTTGTATAGAATGTCATAAAGAAGAATACAATAAATGGATTGGGTCTCATCATGATTTAGCAATGCAAGTTGCTAATGACTCTACAGTATTAGGAGATTTTAATAACGTAGAAGTAAGAATTGATGAAGTAAATTACTTTTTCTATAGAGAAGCGAGCAAGTATTTGGTTCGTATTAATGAAATAGACAATTCTGAAAAAGTTTATGAAATCACTTATGCATTTGGCGTTACTCCTTTACAGCAATATTTAATCGATTTTGACAGGAACATATCAAACTCAACAACTCGATCAGTGTGCAGGTTGCCATGCTCGACGTACCAAGTTAACTCCAAATATGGAGCCTGGAATAAAATTTGAAGATCAATTTATTCTTCAAATATTAAATACAGAGTATTATCACGGAGATGGTCAAATTGATGAAGAAGATTATGTGTTGGGTTCATTTAGGCAAAGCAAAATGTTTGCAGAAGGTGTAAGATGTACCGATTGCCACGATGCGCATTCCTTAAAACTAAAGTTTGATGACAATAGATTATGCGCACAATGTCATGTTCCTGATAACTATAATTCAAAAAAACATCATTTTCATGCTGAGAACACAGATGCTAGTCTTTGCATAAACTGTCATATGACTGGAAAGAATTATATGGGAAATGACTTTCGTCGTGATCATAGTTTTAGAATTCCTCGTCCAGATCAGTCTGTTAAATACGGTACGCCAAATGCTTGTGCAGGATGTCATGAAGACAAGGACGATAAATGGGCTGCTAATACCATTAAAAAATGGTATGGTAATAATCGAAAAAAGCACTTTTCAGATGCATTATTGGTGAGTAGCAAACTAGAAATAACTGAATCTGAAAGACAAATGTTAGATACCTTTATCAATGATCTAGAGTCGCCTAATATTGCAAGAGCCACTGTTATAGAGAATTTAGATTTTACAAACGATGCACAAATAGAGGTCTTGTTGAAAGCTCTAAATGATTCTTCTGCAATTGTAAGATATAATGCATTACTTAAATTTAGAAACTTCTCACCACAAATAAGAACGTCAATTGCCTTAAAACATATTTCTGATTCTACGAAAATGGTAAGAATTGGAGTAGCTCAATTAGTACTGGGAATAGACGAAAGTAATTTTAGCGAAACAGATAAAATAAGTTTAAAAAAATCTAGAGAAGAATTTGAAGCTATGTTGTTTTCTCGTGCAGATTTCGCAACTGGCAGGTTACAATTGGCAGATTATTACTTACAAAACGATGATATTAATAATGCAATTAAGCATTATAAAATGGCTCTGAAAAAAGACAGCTTACTAACTCCTGTATATTCAAATTTGGCAACTGCCTATTCATTAATTAAAGATAATTTAAATGCTATAGAAATTTTAGATAAATGGATAAAGCTTGAACCAAAACAAGGACGTCCACATTTTTTAAAGGCATTATTGTATTTCGAAATAGGAGATAGTGTACTTGCTATTTCAGAATTAGAGTTGGCTATTAAACGAGACCCTAATGATACAAGATCTATGTATAATATAGCGACCTATTACTATCAGAAAAATAAAGATTTAGTACTTGCCGAAAAGTATGTTAAAAACGCATTAAAAATTGAACCTGAAAATCAGAATTATCAATATTTGTTAGCTTTAATTTATCAACAACAAGGGCAAACAGAAAAATCGCAGCGCCTAATGAAAGCTTTACAATCTAACCAATAATAGCTTTAGTATAGCGTGATTAATTGTTTTAAAACCTTTAACTAACCAAAACCTATAGTTTACTCACCAATCTGTTGCCATTACTAAAAACTATTTTTAACTTGTAGTCTAAGCCTATAAATTTGATGTAAACAAAACATTTACTATTATGAAAACACAGTCAACATTCACGCAAAAACAAACCTTAAAATCTTTTAGTTTTATTGGTGTATTTATGCTTGTATTATTAGCTTTTAATCCTACTTATGGGCAAGAAAAAACAACTACTTCATCTGAAGTAGCAACTAATGAGCAAACAGTTAAAGGTATTGTTACCGACGAAGAGCAAGCTCTAGAAGGTGTCAACGTTATTCAAAAAGGAACTAAAAATGGCACTGTTACTAATGAAAAAGGTGAATTTACATTTCCTGTTAAGTTAAAAACAGGTGATATTTTAGTCTTTAGTTATCTAGGATATGAGAAACAATACGCAGAGATTAAAGATGACACAGAATTTATTAAGCTCGTGTTATCCTCAGAATTAATAGAGATGATTGGTGCATTGGACACAGCTAAGCCGTATAAATCTAAAAGGAAGAATTAATAGATTTCAGTTTTTGAAACCATTTAGTTACATAGTAATCTTCGTATTTGCATTCCAATCTTATGCTCAAATCTGGGATTTTAGTCATATTGATTTAAAAAAAGCAGATAGTATTGCCTTGGGGTGCAAAGATGAAGGGTTACATAATTTACCACAATTATCTCATAAACTAACATCTCAATTAACCACAGACGTTGAACGTATTAGAGCCATATATCGATGGGTTTGCGCTAATATTGCTAACGATTACAGTTCTTATTTAAAGAATAAAAGAAAACGAAGTCGTTTTAAATCAGATAGTTTAAAACTTAAAGGTTGGAATGACTCCTATCGAAAAACGCTTTTTAAAAAGTTATTAAAAGACCAAAAAACAATTTGCACTGGTTATGCCTATTTAGTAAAAGAACTAGCTCAACTTGCCAATTTAGAGTGTGAAATAGTACAAGGCTATGGTAGAGTAAGTACTACAGATATTGAGAATTTAGATTTACCCAATCATTCATGGAATGCTATTAAATTAAATGGGAAATGGTATTTATGCGACCCAACTTGGGCAAGTGGTATTCCTAATCCAGAAACTAATAGATTTATATTTAACTATAATGATGGATTCTTTTTAGCCGACCCAACACTTTTTGCAGTAAACCACTATCCTGTAGAAGCTAAATGGTGGCTTTTAGACGAAAACATTCCATCTTTTGAAAGCTTCCTAGATTCTCCTATAATTTATGGCAAAGCCTATGAGAACCTTGACCTTCATATTGCACCAAAAGTGATGCATCATGATATTAGAAAAAATGAATCAATAACCTTTAAGTATCAGCTTAAAACAAAACATTATCAACAAAAAGACATTAGTCTACTCATTGATAATGGTTTTAAAATAAGAAAAACAAAGCCTGCATCAACCTTAATACAAGATAAATCGTTAACCTTAGAGCATCAATTTAAGACAACTGGATTTTACGATCTTCACCTTTATATAGGCAAGGATTTAATCTCAACTTATACCATTAGGGTAAGAAGTTGATACTAACAAACTTGAGTATTTTTTATCCTCCTGGCACGATTAAAGTATTACTTGCGTTTATCTGTAATACTTTATTATCACAAGGAACAAGACTAAACTGTACTTTTTGTCCGTAAACAATATCATTAGTCACAACCGCAATAACATCATTACTAGTCAGCTCTATCCAACCACTATCAGTTGTAGAAGATATACTCGACTCATGTAATACATTAAAATCTTGGTCGTAAATAATAAAATCGAAACTATGAGTACCATTATTAGTTAATCTAACTTTTGGTAAGTCATCAATACAATTTTGTGTTTGAGGTTGAAGATCTAATGATTCTTCAATTTCAGAAAAGTCTGTTGTACAATTTACGCATAGTAAAAGCACAAAAATGAGTTTTACATTTTTCATAAGTAGGTATTTTAATATTCTATTTGGGACGGTAAATATAGAAAAAAAAACATACCACTTAACACAAATATCATATTTTTAATGACCGACACTAAATTACTGTGCCAAAAGTGATTATGTTGGTAATTATAGCATTTTAAGGGTGTTTATCTCTTGTTCTGTGAGGTGTTTCCAATGTCCTCTTGGGATATCTTTTTTGGTTAAATGTCCAATAGCTACGCAGTCTATCTTTACAAGGTCGTAATTAAAGTGGTCAAATATGGTACGTAGGATAGTGTTTCCGGTGTTCTTAATTTTTATACCAACTTGGTTTTTTGATTCTCCTTGAATATAACTAACCTCCTCTACAGTGATTAACTTACCTTCAATCTTAAAACCTTCTTGGATTTTTTTAAGATCCTCATATTTTAAGTTTTTATCCAACTCTACCTGAAACAAACGTGCTACTCCATTTTTTGAGTTTGTAAATTTTTGTACAACGACATCATCATTAGTAAATAATAAAAGACCTAATGAATTTCTACCTAATCGACCAATTGGTTTAATATTAGCATTGGTTGCATTAGCAACCAAATCCATAACTGTTCTTCCTTTGCCTTCTGACGTCGTAGTAGCAAACCCTTTTGGTTTATTTAATAACACGTAGGCTTTGGGTTCTGGTTTAATGCGTTGTCCATCAAAACGAACTTCGTCAGTTCGTTTTACTTTATAACCCATCTCTGTAATTACTTTACCATTAACAGAAACCAATCCAATAGTTATATTTTCATCTGCTTCGCGTCGAGAACACATACCAGAATTGGCAATATATTTATTTAAACGAATTTCATCTGGATTAGATGTTGTTTTTGGCTTTGATTTCTTTTTGAATGGAGCATTCCCTCTCGCATAACCTTTAGATTTACCTTTGGTATTTTCGTTTCCTGAAGGTTTTCCTTTCCCTTTGCTATCTTGATGTCTGCTCATATTCTAATTTTTTGCAAAGGTATAACAATAGTTTACATTAACGACTTAATTTCTACAGTTGTTTGGCGGTCTGTATTTACAATAAGTTTAGTTACGTCTGGTCTAGAATAATGGCCAACAGGATCAAAATTTTGACGTTCTTCCAACACACGGTTAAAATCAATAGATTGAATAATAAGACCTTCTTTGTGTAATACAGGCTCAATAACCCATTCACCATCTGGACCTGCTAGACAACTTCCACCATTTGCTAGTGTTTCTGGTGCGTTTTTTAGAATCGCTTCTATATGTGGTGTGCTTTTTGGAAAATCGCTTGCAGTCATTAAGCTAGAAACTGAAACTACAAACGATCGTGACTCTCTTGCGATGAAACGTGTAATATCCTTAGTATTGTGATCGCTTCCTGGCCATACTGCGATATGCAAATTTTCACCCAGACCGTATAATGCTGCCCGCGGCAAAGGCATCCAATTTTCCCAACAATTGAGTCCACCAACAGTAAATGCTTTTAAAGGATGTACTTGCAAACCATGACCATCTCCTGACGACCAAGTTAAACGCTCGTCGTACGTTGGTTGCAATTTTCTATGTACAGATTTTACTTTACCCTTTTCATTGATATAAACCAAAGACGCATAGATGCTGTGACCCCCCCTATCAGTTGGTCGCTCTATAATACCCATATAGATAGCCATATTATATTGCTTTGCCAATTTACAAACCGAATCTAAATCACCTTTTTCAATACATATGGAATTAGAAACATAATGCGCATGTAATTCTTTATTTAAAGTAGTATTCCATTCTGCACCACCTGTTAATGCCAACCAAAATGGATAACCTGGTAATAAGGCCTCTCCGAAGACAATAAGTTCACACTTTTCTACTGCTGCCTGTATTATAGAATTTTCAATCTTCTCTAATGTAGCTATTTTGTCTAACCATACTGGTGCAATTTGTGCTAGGGCAATTTTTAAAGTTGTACTCATTATATTTGGTTTAAAACAATAGATACATCAATCAATAAAATGGAAAATATGCCTAATACAATAATAAATTTCAAAATATTATGAAGTATTAGATAATGGTTTTTCTTATTCGATTTTAAGAGTATTATTAGATACAATAACAACAATATTATACTGAGATAAAAAAAGTAATACATATGCCCAATCTTAAAAAATAAAATGAGCATTATTGCAGAAATTATGGTGAAAATGCTCAAAACAGTAAGCATCTGTTTAGACATTTTTTCACCATGTACTACAGGTACTGTTCTATAATTAAGGGCTAAATCTCCTTTAATATTTTCCAAATCTTTTGTTAATTCTCGCATTGAAATTAGCAAGAACAGGAATATAGCATGTGCAAAAATTACACGTTCAAAATTTTGATAATAGATAAATATGGCAAAAAATGGTGTTACGGCTAGTATTGCAGACACAATATTGCCAGTTATTGGTTGTTTTTTTAATCGATGGGAATAAAACCAGATAGCAATAATATATACAGCAAAAAAGATTACTGCTTTAAACGACACATAACTCGCAAATATCACGGCCAAAAAATTTAATACAAAGTAAAATGAAAGTTTAGTGTTTTGACTAACTAATCTATCGAGCATTGTCTTTCTCGGCTTATTGATGAGGTCTTTTTCCGAATCGTAAAAATTATTAATTATATATCCGCCTGCTATGGCCGCGGAAGAAGCCAAAACTAGCATTAGTAGATTAACATCTAAAAGAACTACTTTTAATGGTTTATCATGAGCAAAAATATAAACTGAGGCTAAATACTGTGCTATAACAACAACGAGTATATTGTAACCACGCACTACGGAAAACAGACTAAAAAATTTAAGAAGAATGTGTTTCTGCCGTCTTGATAACATGATTAAAATTTAGAAATCAGTTCGATGAAATCAGTGATACAACAATTGGGACTTAAAAGTTATATACAATCTCTAACTTATGTGCTTTTAAAGCTTCTTTTGCATTATCGATATTCTCAGTAAATCCTAAAATATAACCCCCGCCACCAGAGCCGCAAAGCTTTAAATAATAATCGTTAGTTTCGAGTCCTTTTTTCCAAAGCTCATGAAACTGAGCCGGAATCATTGGTTTAAAGTTATTTAATACCACTTTAGATAATTGCTTTGTGTTTTTAAACAAGGATTTCATATCACCTTTTAAGAAATCATCTACACAAGCATCTGTATGTTTTATAAATTGATTTTTAAGCATGCTACGGAATCCTTCATTCTTCATGTTTTCCATAAATATACTCACCATTGGAGCAGTTTCTCCAACAATACCACTGTCTAATAAAAACACGGCCCCTTTCCCTTCTGTTTGTTGAGAAGGAATACCTGTAGCTTCAATATTATCTTTAGAATTTATTAAAATAGGTAGACTTAAATAACTATTTAAGGGATCTAAACCAGACGATTTTCCATGAAAGAATGATTCCATTTCAGAGAATATCGCTTTCAACTTCAGCAACTTTTCGCGCGTTAAATTTTCTAAAACAGTAATCTTATCCGATGCATACTTATCATATATAGCAGCTACTAATGCACCACTACTTCCTACACCATAACCTTGCGGAATAGAAGAATCAAAGTACATACCAGCATCAACATTTTGTCGTAAAGTATCAAAATCAAAAGTTACTAGCTCCTTATCTAATTTACTTAAATAGTCTACAAATAATTTGAGACTACTATTCGATTTTACGGCTTCTTTAGTAGGATTTTCATCTACTTTTAAAGCGCCATTGTAAAAATTGTAAGGAATAGATAAGCCTTTAGAATCTTTTATAATTCCATACTCACCAAATAACAGAATTTTTGAATAAAATAGTGGTCCTTTCATGTATTAAATGCAATTACTTTAACAAATATACGGATTATAATTAAATTTGGTCTGCACCTAAACCTATTTCGTCGCAGATATAGTGCTCGTTTTGACAGTATTTAGTTAAATCTTTCTTAATAAATTCTAACACTGTCTCTTTTTCATGTTCTGGATATAAAACATGTACATTAGCGCCTGCATCTAGTGTAAAACAGACATTAGAATTATGTTCTTCTCTAAAATTCCAGATTTTATTAATAATTTCTAACGTGTTAGGTTTCATTAAAATAAAATACGGCATACTTGTCATCATCATTGCATGAAGCGTTAGTGCTTCACTCTCAACTAGCTTTACAAATGCTTTTAAATCTCCAGAGGCCAGAATAGCTTTAATATCTGCCAGATTCTCATGAGCTTGAGCAAATCGTTCTGAAGCAAATGGATGACCGAACATAAGTTTATGACCAATCGTACTACTCACCTGTTTTTCACCTTTATCTACCAGTAAAATAGTGTCTTGATAATTCTTGTAATTTGCATGCACATCCCCTTCATACTTTACACCATATAAATCCGAACTTTCGGTACTTTCATTTTCTCCCCAAACAACTAATTCTCCTTCAATACTTCTGCATGCACTACCAGATCCTAAGCGTGCTAAAAAAGAAGCTTTTTTATTAAAATAAGACTTCTCAACTGTGCTTGAAGTGACGGTGTCAGTTAATTTTTGTTCGATACTCATTAAACATAAAGCTAAAGCACTCATACCAGAAGCAGAAGATGCAATTCCTGAGCTATGTGGAAATGTATTTGAAGTTTCAATTTTAAAATGATAATCCTTTAAAAAAGGCACATAATTTTCAATGCGCTCAAAGAATGTTTGAATTTTTGGTTTAAAAGCTTCATTTTTTTCGCCTTCAAAATAGACATCAAAACTAAAATCTTGGCGTTTATTTTTAGTGTAAGTGACTTCAGTAACCGTTTTACAGTCTGAAAGCGTGAAACTTATTGAAGGATTTTCTGGAATTTGATGTTCCTTTTTTCCCCAATATTTCACCAATGCTATATTACTTGGAGAAGACCATTTTACTTGTCCCTTTTCAATAGTAGTCTTATACGATTTAAGAATAAAATCCTGTTCTGTCATGCTTTTTATTTATCTGACAAAGATAAGAGTTTTACCATTGTTTTATAATTTCTAGATGTAGCACTCACATTTAATTTTCTTTCAAAAAAATTGAAGTTAAATTTTGCTCTGCCATAACCTTTTGCACAAAAAAAGTAAATACAATCATTTAGAATTTCATATTCCTCATCTGGATACGTTTTTTGAGAAGCTTCTTTAACCAAATCTTTATTTGGAATGTCACTAAGCATTGTAAAATAGCTGTTTTCCTTCTTCGCTTCTGCGAATGGGCAGTTATCAAAAATAACTAAAAGGTCTTCTCTGGTCTTTACAATTACAGGTACTTCGAAACCAAAATCATCCAAAATCAACTTTTTAATTTGAGATTCAAGGTTCTCTATATTTTTTCTGAAGATTGAAACACAACATTTCCACTTTGTATATAAGTCTGAACATTTTCTAATCCAGATTTAGTTAAAAGCAATCGTAAATCAGCCATTGGGACTTTTTTGTGTCCACCAACATTTAGTCCTCTTAACAGTACGATATACGTGTTCATGATTTAGCAATAGACTTTGATACTATATAAGCACCTGTCCAAGCATTTTGAAAATTAAAGCCTCCCGTAACCGCATCGACATTGATTACTTCACCAGCAAAAAATAAATTTGGAATACGTTTACTTTCAAAAGTTTTAAAATTCACTTCTTTTAAATCTACTCCACCTGCTGTTACAAACTCTTCCTTAAAAGTGCTTTTACCAGTAACTTTAAATACAGCTTTTGTCAATTGTTCAGCTAAGCGTTCCAATTGTTGCTTATTGATATCAGCCCAACGCACTGTTTCAGCCATATTTGAAGCTAAGATCAATTTTCTCCATAAGCGTTTGGGTAAATCAAATTGCGCTGAATTTACAATCGCCTTTTTTGCTAATTCTAATTTTAAATTTTTAAGCTGATCTACGCAATCTTTATATTCTTGACGGATAAAATTAACCTCGATTTTGAAATTATAACTCAATTTCGCTAATTCTACTGCTCCAAAAGCGGACAGTTTTAAAATGGCTGGCGCACTCATCCCAACATGTGTAATAAGCAAAGGGCCTTCCGAAACTAAATCGGTATTCACAATTTTAATTTCAACATTTTTAGCAACAACACCAGGAATGTTACTAATCCTTTCATCTTTAATATCGAAAGTAAAAAGTGATGGCACTGGTTGAATAATGTTATGCCCTAATTCTTCAAGTAGCTTCCAGACTTTAGGATTACTTCCTGATGCAACAACCAGTTTATTACACTCAATTATATTTTGAGATGTTTCTATAGAAAAATCAATTTCTCTGGCATTAATTGATTTTACAGAATGATTATACAATACCTCAACACCATGCTTTTTTGCTTCAAATAAAAAGCAATCAATTATAGTTTGTGAAGCGTTTGAAACCGGAAAAACTCTTCCGTCTTCTTCAATTTTTAGTTCTACTCCACGCGCTTCAAACCATGCAATTGTATCTCCTGTCATAAACGTATGGAACGGTCCTAAAAGTTCTTTTTCTCCTCTAGGGTAATTTAGCACTAATTCCGATGGAATAAACTCAGCATGTGTAACATTACAGCGTCCACCACCAGATATTTTCACTTTTTGTAAACCCTCCTTACCACGTTCTAAAATAGCGACGGACAATTCTGGATGTTGCTCTGCAATGTTGATAGCAGCAAAAAAACCAGCTGCTCCACCACCAATAATTATAATATCTTTGTGTATACTCAATGCTTAATTTTTAAAAAATTAAAATTACAATGATAAAGCCCAAAAGTCTAATATTTCTATTACTAATTATTTTGAGTTGCGAAACTGGAAATCTTAAAACCTTAATGGATTTACCAATCAATCTAAGTGAAGTATCGGGCATTGCATTTGACAAATCTAATGGTGTTATTTGGATGGTTAATGATAGTGGTAATAAACCGGTTTTATACGGTCTTGATAGCAATGGTGACATTGTAAAATCCATTAAGATTAAAGCTAAAAATAGAGATTGGGAAGATTTAACTATGGACAATAATGGCAATCTCTATATTGGTGATTTTGGCAATAATGCTAATGATAGTAAACACCTCACTATTTTAAAAATCTCTAGTGAATCTTTAAAAGAAAATCTAAAGTCAATTAAACCAAAACACATTCGGTTTTCATATCCTGAGCAAAAGAAATTTCCGCCAAAAAAGAGTAAACGTCATTTTGATTGTGAAGCATTCTTCTTTTTTAATGATAGCTTATATCTATTTACTAAAAGCCGCTCTCCTAAAGATAAAGGTAAAACCAATCTTTATCAATTGCCCGCCACAGAAGGAGATTACAAAGCTAAATTTTTAAGTAGTTTTAATACCTGTGAAGAATCTGAATGTTGGGTAACCTCTGCGGATATAAATGAAAAAGGAGACAAACTAGCATTATTAACAGAAAATTCTGTTTTTGTATTCACTGAATTAAATACAAAAGATTTCTTCAATTCTAACGTAAAGCGCTATATCTTCAGTTATGATAGTCAAAAAGAAAGTGTTGAGTTTAAAAATGACAGCACTTTATATATTGCTGACGAATATTTAGGCACAGATGGTGGTAATCTCTATAGTTTTGATTTTAAATAGTTTATAATTGAAACCCAAAGCCAAAGCTAAATCTTGTGCTATCATCTGAAGTAAAAAGACCAATATTTACTGACAGCATATCTACCATATTAATAAATAATCCACCACCAAATGATGTGTTTAAAGTATCTTCATTGAAATCAAGATCAGATACAAGAGTGTCACTCACCCAAACACGACCATAATCAAAACCACCAAATATTCCATATTCAATTGGCACCACAGATGTTTTTACTCGTTTTAGGTTATATCTTAAATCTGTGCTGTGAAAGAATGCTCTTTTCCCAGAAAAACGTTCATTTCTAAATCCTCTTAAGCCATTGTTAGCTCCCAAATTAGCTGCTTGATAAAACTCGAAATCATCACCAAAATTAAAATGCCCTTTTAGTTTTGTAGCTAACACTAAATCACCGCTTGAATTTAGCTTATGTGTTAATCCTAAAGATGGAATTAAATAACTATAATTATTAGAATTTTTCAGGTTATTAGTATATCCAAAAGCAATACTGAAGTCCATACCTAGTGTAGGAAAGGCTTTTTTATCTACATTAGAAAAAGCATATGACAATTCGGTATTGACGAAGTCATCTCTATCTAGGTTGAAGTTACCTGAGTAATAATTACTAATAAATCTTCCTTCAGTATTTTCAATTTCAATAGACTCAAAATTTACACCAAACGACCACAAACTACCGTACTCGCCTCTTTTAATTAATGAAGTCCCTATAGCATATGTTGATTGTCTTACTCTATTATAATCCAAATCCTCCTCGTCATCATTATTTAGAGAATTATCCATTGAATAATGTGGTGTCGTATTTCCGTATCCAAAAAAGTTGATTGCATAGTTAGGGCTTGCAAATCTGGCTTTTACGCCAAGATTTATGTTATTAAAGATTTCTGCAAACTCGCCTTTATAATTAATATCAAATCCTCCAGTTGCAAAAAAAACATGACCATTTACTGAATGATTAGATGAAAAATGCTCATTATCATAGCCATTTTTAGTAAATATTCCACCGACACCTAGTTTAAAACCATCATCTGGGTTAATGCCAAATACAGGCAATATCACTTTAGAATTATATTTTATTTTTTTAAAGTCATAAAGGTTAGAGTAATAATCATCTTTAAGATGTTTATGGCCTTTATTAGTTATGAATTTACTTTCTTTTGATTTATAATCGTAGATATGAACATTCTTCGCATTTAAAATATTATAAGAATCCTTGTTTTGCCCACCAATTAATCGAAGCTTTATTTTACCATTGCCATCACCTTTAACTTCAAAATAATCATCGTCATCTAAACCAAAAACCCATAATTCTTTATGCTCACTTGCTTTATATTGGCGTTCATGAAACAAGTCCTTTTTCTCTCCTTTTTTAATTCTATATACTTTTACCGATGTAACTCCATTTGTTAATCTCTCAATTTCAAACCAATCGTCTTTATCTGTACCTCTTATTGTAGCATATTTATTTACAATACTATAGTATTTATCTGAAATGGTTTTTAAATTTTCTCTCCTCTGAATTAATTTTTCTTTTATGATTTGAATGGTCTCATCTCTGACTTCTTTAGGAAACTTTAAAAAAGCATTGTCAATTACTGCATCTGTTAAATTATTTTTAATTAGATGAGCTTCTCTATCCCAATCTTCTTTATGTGCGCTCATTAATAGAGCAACATCTAATGGAAAAGGTTCTACATTAAACCATTTTGGGTCTTTAAGTTCTCCTTCATAAGAACGTAATAACCTAATTGGTGGAATTAAAAATGTTGCTGATTTCATTAAATAACCATCATCCATTAAGGAGAATGCCTGATCTCTATCCCTTGGTACAGGTCTATAAATAGTCTTTCCATCTTCTTTAAAAACTGCCCATCTCCATTGGTCTTGGTGCCTGTCCCAATCACCTATCACCATATCGAACAATCTCGCTCTAATATATGCCGATTCGTCAACTACATGAGTCTCCTTTTCTCTAATTTCCTCTAACATGTCATAGGTACTAATCAACTTATTTGAGTATCCGAAACCTACTTTATCACCATGACCATTACCAGCACGTTCTTCTATCATATAAATTTCATCACCAAATTCATCGTTAAATTTTCCAATTGCTCTTTGTTTTGGCACATAAAAAAGTTCTGGTTCAGAATAAAACACATTTACAGATTTAGATAACTCTGCTATTGTAAAAGGCGCATAAGGATGTGATGCCGTAAAAGCGTCTAACAAAAGGGCTTCCGTCTTTGTTCCTTCAAGCTCTGGCGTAACATATTGATCTTTAAAAAGTACTGCTTGAAGATATTGAACACCATTTTTTTTCAATGCTCTCATAACGTATTCCCTACCTTGAGGATCTTTAAATCGCAAAGATTTAGATTGATGACCTCCTCCTTTTCTTACTGGAGTTAAACCACCATACAGCGTATCTAAATTAACGGTAGGTAACTCAACTTCCGTACTATAATATTTTCTATAGCGTTGACCCCAAGCCTTTTGGTAAGATTTGCTTTTATCCGTTTCTTCTTTAGTGTAAATTGAGGCTTTAACTGTCTTAGGCATCAGTTTAGAGAAATCGAATTCACTGCTTTCATTTGCCTTTAATACTTCTGTTTCAAAAACAACATTTTCATTTTCAATAGCATAAAAACGTATCCATGATGATCCATCTTTAAAGACATCTAATCTCGCATAGCCTTGGTTTCCATAAGAAAATTTTCCACCACCAACATTTCTGGTTGCTGTTTCCTTAGATCCGGACCCACTTACAATTTGAGGTAAATTATTTTCTACTATATATTGTAAATTATGATCGTGACCAGATACAAAAAGTGCTTTATCATTTTCTTGTGCTAGTGTAACCAGCAATTCTTTAAGTTCGCGATATCTGCTGTTATTTAAATCTGCATTTGATGCACCACTCGTTTTACGAATTACATTTTTTAAAGTCCCTAAAACTGGTAATGGAGACATATGTGACCCTAAACTGTATTGACCACCATGCGACCCATTCGTAAACATTGGATGATGTAATGCGATAATTGTAGTTTTGCCACGTGACTTTTTAACAAGGCTCTCAAATTCATCAATAAAGCGAGCTCTTGTTTTAAATTCGCACTTATCATTTAGTTTTGGATGTTTATCCCAATCTGTTATATACCACTGAGAATCAATAATAATTAACACAATGTCATCCGAAATTTCTACTTTTTCAATCGGGCAACCATTTTCTGGCAAAAAGGTATTTTTACCTAGCTTATCTTCAATATAATTTTCTTGTCTTTTAAGTCCTACGATACCATCACTATACCAATCGTGATTTCCAGGTATAAAAATTGTCTTTCCTTTAAAAACGTTTACAGCATCTGTTTGAACATTAAGTTGATGTTCGGCAAATGCTCTACCTTTTTGCTTCTTTTTAGGTAATCCTTTTGGATAAATATTGTCACCTAAAAAAATCGCTGTGCTGTTTTTTGAAGCTTTGTCTAATTCTGCTTTAAAAACCCGTAATGCCTCAGAACTACTGCCTAATTCAGAATTACCAGCATCACCTATTAGATAAAAACTATGCTCTATTTCTTTATCTGAAGGAAACGCCTTTTTTACATCATCAGCGACCTGCATTTTTAGTGTCGCACAGGCACTGCAAAACATTACTACGGCTATCATCAGGCCAAATCTATAAAACTCTCTCATTTAAAATTTTGGTTAGTAATCAAAAATACAAATATCCTGTGTTGTAATTAAGAACTACAAGACAGCATTGAACACCCTACTCTATATCTGGCCCATTCTGGACGTTTTTGAAACCATTTGTCACTTTCTTGTTGTTCGTTATAGGGATTTTTAAGCAATTCAAATAATTCATTGATTATACTATAATCACCTTTATCAGCAGCATCTATTGCTAATTGTGCCATATAGTTTCTGAGAACAAACTTTGGATTAACTGCATTCATTTTTTGATGTCTTTCTTTAGGACTCAACACTTCTGTTTTCAATCTTTTGTCGTAATTAGAAAACCAAGCATTCCACTGCTTTTCAATAGCATTGTTTATTTCTTCGGATTTATAGAAAGCATTTTGAATGAGGTCTAATCCTTTTTCCAAATCACCACTTTTATAACTAGATAATGACCTAAAGAAAATAGTCATGTCAGTTTCAGATAGGAGTAAACACTCTTCTAAATCTGAGATAAGATCTGTATCACTTTCATCTTCAATTTGTAATCCTAGTTTAGAGCGCATCATCTGTAATGACTTAATTTCAAAATCTTTTTGATACTTATTTAATATGGTTTCAAAAGGTTCTGATTCTTCAACTAAGGGATATAAAGCGTTGGCGAGTTGCAGCAAATTCCATAGCCCAATATTAGGTTGATTACCGTAACGGTAGCGTTTATTCTGCCTATCGGTTGTATTTGGTGTCCAACCAAAATCAAAACCCTCGAGCCATCCATAAGGTCCATAATCTATGGTTATCCCAAGGATTGACATATTATCTGTATTCATAACACCATGCACAAAACCTACACGCTGCCAGTGAATAATCATTTCTAAAGTCCGGATTGATACCTCTTTAAATAAATCGATATATGTTTGTTTAGAAGGTTTCCCTAGTTTAGGAAAAAAGTATTTAATTGTATAATCTGTAAGTTTTTTAAGATTCTCATAATCTTGCCTAGCTGCGAATAATTCAAAATTACCAAAACGAATAAATGTTGGTGCTACTCTACTTACAATAGCACCTTTTTCGTAATCAGCATTACCATCATACAACATATCCCTTAGCACGTCGTCACCAGAAAGCATTAAACCCAAGGCTCTTGTAGTTGGCACACCTAAATGAAACATGGCTTCACTACATAAATACTCGCGTACAGAAGATCTCAGAACGGCCAATCCATCTCCTTGTCTAGAATAAGGTGTTTTGCCTGCACCTTTAAGTTGAATTGCCCAACGCTTTTTTTTATGCACAATCTCAAACAAGTTTATAGCTCTACCATCACCTAACTGACCAGCCCAGTTGCCAAACTGATGTCCTGCATAAGCCATTGCATAAGGTTTGGTTTTTGCATATACTTTAGACCCAGAGAATATGTTTAAAAAATCAGTAGATGTTAAATCGGCTTCACTTATACCAAGATTAGACGCCATTTCTATAGATCCATGAATTAATTTCGGATTAGAAGGAACACGAGGTATAACATAAGAATGTGTAGCCTTAAAAACCTTTCGTATTGTATTATCTAAAGACGAGTCTGATGGTAATTCTCTATTAAAAGTATCTTTAATATTTAATTGCATAATTAGATGCTCATTTTGTTGGGTAATGTTTTAAAACAAATTACGTCTAAGTCTCAGTCGTTAAAATGATAAATACTTTGCACTAACTGACAAATTTAATTAAGATACTATGTTAGTACTATAATTAGATGACAAATAATTCTTAAATTAGACTTCTATTCTCAATATATGGAAAACATTTTATTAGACGCTGAAAAGTATGTTATTCACCTTTTGAATAATAAATTAGATAGTGTATATGTATATCATAACTTATCTCATACACAGCGCGTAGTTGCTACGATTAAAGAACTCTGCGAAACCACAAACATAAGCGATAAGAATAAAGAGCATTTAGAGTTGGCTGCTTGGTTTCATGATACAGGATTTATTAAAGGTGCTGAAGCTCATGAAAAAGAAAGTTCGAAAATTGCAACTGCATTTTTAGAAAAAAATAAGTATCCAGAATTAGATACGAAATCAGTTTCTGAATTAATTCTAGCAACTGAAATGTTTTATGAGCCAGCTAATGAGTTCGAAAAACTTATTCGTGATGCAGATTCGGCTCATATTGGAAGCAAAAATTACGACGAAATTTGTGAGTTATTACGAAAAGAATGGGAACTATCTGCCAACAAAATACTTTCTGAACCTGAATGGTTAAATGAAAATATTAATTGGTTAACTACAAAACATAGATTTTACTCTGATATTGCGTCTGCTAAATGGGATGCACGTAAGGGTAAAAACCTTTCTCAATTACTTAAATCTCAGAAAAAGCTTAAGCATGAAGTAGAAAAATTTAAGCATAAAAAAGAGGAATTAAGCTTTAAGAAAAGTAAAATTGAATTACCTGAACGCGGTATAGAGACCATGTTTAGAGTAGCGCTAAGAAATCATATCACCCTTAGTGATATTGCTGATACAAAAGCAAACATTTTACTCTCAGTAAATGCCATTATTATTTCTTTAGTTTTGTCTAATTTAGTTTCAAAATTAGATAATCCATCAAATGACTATTTAATTTGGCCTACTGCTATATTTGCAATCTTTACGGTTATATCTATTGTCTTGTCTGTGTTAGCTACACGACCAAACGTCACTAGTGGAAAATTTTCAAAAGAAGATGTTGCCAATAAAAAAGTTAATCTGTTATTCTTTGGTAATTTTCATAAAATGAAACTAGACGAATTTGAGTGGGCAATGCACGAAATGATGAAAGATAGAGATTATCTATATGGTTCTCTTACTAAAGATCTCTATTTTTTAGGTTTAGTGTTAAACAGAAAATATAATCTGCTTAGAGTAACTTACACCGTATTTATGATTGGGATAGTCGTAAGTGTAATTGCATTTGCAATTGCATTTCAATATTCTGGTGCTGGATTATAGTTATATTAGTAATAAACCAAACTAGTAGTTTTTAAGATTTAATTTCTTTCATTAAATCGTTATAGGTATAAAACGCTTTGTCGTCTTTATTTTTGTGGTATAAGATATTAACTCTAATCGCTTTTAGACCAGTTACAGCTTGTAAATCTTGGAGCTCTAAAATTTCTACTTCTTTACCTAAATATTTTTTAGATTGTAAAAACTTAATATACCTTAAGTATTCTCTTTCGTCGTCTTTTTGAGAATAAACAATACTAATTTTACCCTTTTGAGTAATACGTTCTGTCGTGCCTTTTATGAAGGCTTTATCAACACGTTTTTTAACTATTTCGTATCTGGCATTATATGTACCATCAACATCAAATTGCTTCTCATCCATTCTAAAACTAATAGACAACGGTTGATTAAAAACTAAAATCATAGATGATACATCTAATGCAACTGGGAATTGTGACTGCATTTGATAATATGAGTTTTCCATTTCTACCATAACCTGCAGTTGCCAAAGTCTAAGATTATATAAGTAAATAGGATTAAAACTATCTTCCTTAGTAATGGATTCTCCTATATAAATATTATGTTCAACTCCGTCAGTTTTAAAACGCTCAAAATAATGAGGATACATTAACTGCGCTTCTGCTTGTTTTTGATCTAAAATTGCAGCCATTTCTTTATTAATTAAAGCAATGGTATCATCATAATGTTTTCGATGATGATATAACACGTCAACATTAGCATCAATACGACCAAAATAATTATCAATTTCAGATTTTAATTCGTCGGTAGTAAATAAATGTTTTAGAACTGGCTCAATCTCATCTTTAATAAAAGCGGAAATCTGTTGTTCACTATCCACCTGAAAATTTGAACTCAAATCTCTCAAAAAGTCTTTAATCTGATAGATGTATTGTTCGTAAATTGGTAACTCTTCAATTTTTGAAGCCGCTTTCAGAATCGTTATTACTGAATTTAACTGTAATGATAAATCTTTTTGAGTTGCTAAATTGCGTGCAGCAGACGACCCTTTGATATCAATTTGTCCGTAAAGTGGATAGATATTTTCAAATGCTATTTTATTAAAGCTTGGTTCTTTACCATTCATCTGTTCTTTAATAAAACTTTTAGCTTCTTTTTCAAATCTCCAATGCACACTTGGATGTATAGATGTACATTCCTTTTGAATTATTGCTTCAATTAAATTTTCTTCATCATTCTTGGATCTTTCGACTGCAGAAACAATAAATGGCATAACATCTACCAACTTATTGGCATTAATACTGTTTAAAACTTTTGGCTCTTTAGAAACAATTTCAATCACTCCCATTAAGCCATCATCATTTGCTATAGGTGCAAAAATAGCACTTTTAAAACCTTGTTCGTAAAGCACCTTAATATGAGGAGCTTTACCGTCTGACAGCTTATATAATCTATCTACATCTGATACAGAAAAATATGAATTCTCTTTTATCAATTTAGTATAAGACCATTCGCAAAGTGCATCACCACATGCCATACTTTCCTTCTCATTAAGCAAAAAACTATTCATTCCAGCACCATACACACGCTCAAAAGAACTTTCTTCTTTATTATAAATTGAAAACCCAACTTCTATATTTTTGAATCCAAATAGAGAACGGAAAATTTCATAAAATCCTTCGATAAAACTTTCATCCTTTCGTTTTTCATCACCTATTAGAGTTGATTTTACATTTGAAATAGATTGATCATCGGTAACATCAAAAATATTTGAGATTACAAAACCTTTAAACTCATAACTATTTGGAGGAAACTTCTCTTTCCACAAGTCAATATTTTGGAAATTATCTAATAATAAGTCGTAATCTTCACTAGTGATTATTGGCGCATTTTTCTTTGGAATTATCTCCGTAAATTCTGCATTATATAAAATCTTATAATAACGCATTATCCCCTCTAAATCAGGTATTTCGTAAAAAAAAGGACGCTTAAAATTTAGGTTATAACCATAACAAAAATTAAGAACAATCGTACATGCGACAATATACCTCTGGTCAGTCGGCATATTTTTTATTCTAAGCTCAAAGTCTTCACCAGCTGTATCCAGTAATCCTTTAAAGCGCTCAGATGAATTAAAGATTATATCCTGAAAGGGAATTGATGCTGTCTTTATTTCATTATTTGTTAGAACAGGACTAAACGAATCTCGCAAAATTCCTTCAATTTCTTTTTCGTACTTATCAAAGTATTTTAAATCACTAAAACCATCTCTTAAGATTGGGTTTTCTTCCGCAATTTTCAATACGCGTTTAGCGTTGGACGCAATAAATTCATTATCTGATTTAGCAAACTGCTCGTACTTATTCAGCAGTTTATTAAAACTCACCTTTAGAATAAGAGGTGATTCTATGTTGTCGTTGATATCCAAATCGTAGTTGTTTTCTATAAGCAAAGTTACAAATATTTAAGGTAGTCGTTTTTTATAAGACTAGCTTACATCGCTTTTTGTAACAGAATAAAATGTTAAAATCTAACTAAAATCCAAGATGAGCATTGGTACAAAACATCAAAATTTTTAATTTTTTTTAATTAAGCTGATTGCAAATCCTCCTCCTTCAGCTAGTTTAATAGTAAATTGAGAATCTTTATTAATACTATCTTTCTCAATTGCAATATCTAAAGGATTATTATTCCAATGCGCGTTTTCACCATCCTTATAAATAATGGCTTCATAATCTTGATTATCATCCAAAAAATCAAATTTTAATTCAATTGTTCTAGAATTCTCGTCGGTAATTCCACCAACAAACCAATTCTCAGTTTTCCTTTCCTTTCGTGCAATAGTTACGTAATCACCTATCTCTCCATTTAAAACTTTAGTCTCTTCCCAATTGACTCCAACATCCTTGATAAACTGCAATGGTTCTGGATTAGCTTCATAATGTTCAACTAAATCTGCTGCCATCTGTATTGGACTATAAATTACGACATACAAAGCTAATTGCTGAGCCAAAGTAGTATTGACTTGATTATCCTTTTTGTATTCATCAAATTTTATATTGAATATACCTGGTGTAAAATCAATAGGGCCTGCTAACATTCTTGTAAAAGCTACAATAGGCAAATGCTCTGGAGGATTCCCACCATCTTCAGCCCATGCATTAAACTCTTGCCCGCGCAAACCTTCTCTAGATATAATATTTGGATATGTTCTGCGTAAACCAGTGGCTTTAATTGGCTCATGAGCATTAACTGCTACTTCATATTCAGCTGCCTTTATTGCTGCATTATTATATTGATTCACCATATATTGACCATGATGATATTCGCCTTTAGGTAATAGCTTACCAACATAACCAGACTTTACTGCATGCATACCATATTTCTGCATTAAGGCATAAGCTGCATCTTGCTGTTTTTCATAAGTTTCTGTAGCTGCTGAAGTTTCATGATGCATAATGATATCCACACCTTTTTCCTTTCCATATTTCACTACCTCATCAATATCATAATCTGGATAGGTCGTTACGAAATCAAAAACTCCCTCTCTATCTTCAAAGCCAATCCAACGTTCCCAACCAGTATTCCAGCCTTCTACTAAAACTCCGCCAATGTTGTTTTTTGCTGAAAAATCTATGAAATTCTTTACATTTTCAGTTGTTGCACCATGTCGACCATGAGCCTTTCCTGTGTCTGTCCATTCACCATCAACCATTTCCATTCCGTAATCCCACGAAGATTTGCTAAGATGCATTTCCCACCAAACACCTGTATATTTCATGGGTTTAAACCATGAGACATCACCTAACTTATTAGGTTCGTTTAAATTAACTATGAGATTAGATTCAATTAAAGATGCTGCATTATCTGTAATCTGAATAGTTCTCCATGGCGTATTAAATGGTAAACTTCGTTTTACTTTGTAATCTGTATTTTCTGACCCTACTAAATTACTTTTTAAATTGCGATTTTCTGTATCAACTTTTAGCGTCATACCAGAGTAATCTATTAATGCAGCCTCATGAAAACTCAAATGCATACCATCTTTACCGATCATTGTAACCGGAGTATTAACGGCATTTTCAGGAATATGTGTTTGCGCTAGATTTACATGTTCTGAATATGCTATTGCGTCTATTTCAGAGAGTTTTGTTGTGCTATACAAGTGCTCGTAAATATCCCAATCACCAGGAATCCAAAATGTTTTGTAGTCTTCAGTTAAGTTAAATTCCGTGTGCTCTTCTTTGATTAAAACATCTCCTTTAAACTTCTTTTGATTTGGGAATTCATATCGAAAACCGATGCCATCATCATAGACTTTAAAAACAATATTTAAAAAACGTTCAGGGCTTGTTTTCTCTTGGAGTTCAACTTTTAATTCGTTGTAATTATTTACGACTTCCAATTGTTCTCCCCAAGGCATTTGCCATGTTTCATTAAATGATGTTGATGCAGTGCTTTTTATTTTAAAATTCTTTTTAAAAGCAGGTGCATCTTTAAACTCAAAACCTAAATAGGACGTATCAACTACTACCTGGTTATTACACGTAATTAGGTAAAATGGTTTACCTTCAATATTTAAATTGAAATCTATCTTAATATTGGTGTTTGGTGACATGACTTCCATAACCTGATTTTGTTTTTTGGAACATGTAAAAAAGACAAAAGTGAAAGCTAAAATGAAGATTCTTATATTCATAATTATTTCTTTTCTAATAGTACAATATTGAATTCTGAATCGATAGTAACACGACCATTCACGACTTCGGTTGTTAAGCCTGAGTATGCATCGTACAAAGCATCTCCATCTTTGAATATTTTTGATACATCTATGGATTTAGCGCCTTTATGAACATCTAATCCAATAACCACTAAATCTTTGAAATCACCTTTTTGATAGCTTCTGTAAAAGTAATACGGTTGTTCTGTAATCATTTGATGCATTCCAGCACCAACTGCAGGATGACGTTTTCTAAATTTTCCTAGTTTTTGCCAATGCTCTAATACCTCTTTTGTCTTTTGGTTGGTTGCCATAGCATCCCAATTCATAAATGAGCGTAACGTAGCATCTCCAACAGTACTTTTAATTACCAATGAACGTGCAGATTCATCACCATAATAGACTTGAGAAGCTCCGGGTGAGAGCAATAGTTTGTTTGCAGTTTCAAATGGTTTTACACGATCTGGATCGAAAGGACCTCCATCGTCATGAGAACTTAAATAATTTAAAACACTATAGCCTTTTAAATCGTTTTGAAGTTTCTGATCATACTTTCTAAACATAGTTTCTTTCTGCAATTCTTTTGCATTCCATTTAAACTCAAAATTGATTTGACTCGTAAACATATCATCATAATAGTTTACCTTTTTATCTCCAAAATCATAGAGCTTTCCTCCGCTAATTCCATAGTTATAGACTTCACCAACTAAATAAAAATCAGTATCGTCTAATGCTTTATCTGGATTTGCTTTTTTAAACTCAGAAAATGCATAATCGCATTCTGTTTTAAACTCGGTCCACACAAATTCTTCAGTGTGTTTTACAGTATCGCATCTATAGCCATCAATACCATAATCTGAAATGTAATCTGTTAACCATTTCATGATATAAAAACGAGGCGCACGAGGATGTCCTGTCCTTTTAAAAAATGCATCTAATTCTGCAACTTCTTCTTCATAACGTCCTTCTGCTTTCCATTTTTCAACTAATTGAGGAGGTAACTCAACAGCTTCATTACTTTCGGTTTTAATATCTGGAAGATTCTTAACCAATGTGCAGGTAATGGTGTTTTCGTAATTGCTATACTTACATTGTGGTTCTGTTCTAACCCAATCACTTGGCCAAACCGGATCTTTTTCCGTTACTGGTCCTGTATGGTTAATTACTGCATCTAATAAGACCCTAATCCCTTTTGCGTGTGCAGCGTCTACCAAATTCTTTAAATCTTCTTTGGTTCCGTAATTAGGATCTACTGCTGTCCAATCTTTTGCCCAATAGCCATGATAACCATAAGTCAATCCCGTTCCTTCGTCTGTAGCACCATGAATTTGCTCAACAATTGGTGTCATCCAAATGGCATTAATTCCTAAATCTGTAAAATAGCCTTCTTCAATCTTTTGAGTTACTCCTTTGATATCTCCTCCTTCAAATCCCCGTAAAACCCCTGTTTCTTTTGTTCTTCCAACAATAGTATCATTAGACGTATCTCCATTATTAAATCTATCGGTTAACAAGAAATATACATTTGCACCTTCCCAAACAAATGGTGCTTCAATACTTGGTGCTTCCGTAGTTTTATAAGCCGTTTTCTTTTTGTCCTCGCAATTAAACAATACAGATAAACTCAATATTACTAATAAAAATTTCACTTTCATATTTACTTTATTTTAAGGATAAATGAATCTAATGGTTTTACATCTATTCGCACTGATGCTTCATTTCCGTCAACTACAAGTTTAGATTTATAAGTATTAAACAATTGATCTTCTACATTGTATTCTCCATCTTTTAAATTCCATTTCTCAATAATATCTTGTGGAAGACTAAGCTCAAATCCATAGGTGTTTTCAGTATTAAAATTTGAAATAATTATTAGCTTTTCATTATCGCTCCAACGCACAAATGATAGTACTTTATCGTTATACCATTCTGTATTATATCTATTATGTGCATGAATATCTTGATAGCTTCCGGCCAATGCAGAACTATTAATTGTAAAATTTAATAAACGCTTATAAAAATCGCGTAGACTTTTTTCTTCCTCAGTAGATTGTCCTCCATCAAACTTTTTATTGTTAACCCATCGCACTTGACTTGGTACTGATCCATAATCGAAAATCGAAGTTCTAGTAGGATCTCCAAAGCCTAAATCTTCTGCTCCAGGTTCTCCAAATTCCTGACCAAAATAAACCATTGTAGGTGCAGTAGAAGACGTTGCTGAAACGACCATTGCTGGCTTTCCTTTTTCAGCATTACCTGCAAAATCTGGACTAGCAATACGTTGTTCATCATGGTTTTCTAAAAAGTGAAGCATATGATGTTCTATATCACTTAAATCATCTAATATTGGGGGAATATTATCCGTTTTCCCATGGCCTTGTATTACATGTTTTAATGTATCATACAATTGAACTTTATCGTATAGATAATCCATTTTTCCTTTTTTGATGTAATCTCTATACAAACTTGGATTGTAAACCTCAGCCAATAAAAAAGCATCTGGATTGGTCATTTTAATATGAGAATTCATATAACTCCAAAACTCGACAGGTACCATTTCTGCCATATCGTAACGGAAACCATCGATACCTTTTTCTGTCCAATACATAGCAATGTCTTTAAACTTTTTCCAAGAACTAGGAACGGTTTTAGCTTTCCAGAATTCGAAATGCTTTTTATAATCTTCATTATCGAAACCTTCTGGTAATTCGTCAAAGTCTTTTTTACCATCTGGATTGACTCCATAATTTACTTTTACAGTTTCGTACCAATCGTTAATATCTGGTTGAGAAGCACGAGATCCATTTCCTGTCCATTTTGCAGGCACTTCTTCAAACTTACTATCTGCTAACTCATGGTTTTCTCCACCCAAAGGTGCATAACCATGTTTCCATTCTGGCACTTTAAAACTTTCTCCTGGATTGTAATAAAAGTTATTGTTGACGTCGTAGGTTTTTGTTTTATCATCTTCAGCACCAAAATCTGTGGCACCATCTGGATTTGACAAACTTTGATAATTTCTTGCCACGTGATTAGGTACAATGTCTATAATAACTTTTAAACCTGCCTTATGTGAGCGTTCAATTAAGGCTTCAAATTCTTGTAATCTATTGTCAACATTTTCGGCTAAGTCTGGATTTACATTGTAATAATCCTTAACCGCATATGGAGAACCAGCACGACCTTTTACAATATCTGGATCGTCGTTAGAAATACCATATTTTGTATAATCATTTATAATATCGTGATGTGGAACACCTGTGTACCAAATATGTGTAACGCCTAAATCTTTAATTTCCTTTAAAGCTACATTAGTAAAGTCATTAAACTTTCCTACTCCATTGTCTTCAAGTGTACCCCATGGTTTATTCGTAGTATTTGTATTTCCAAACAAGCGTGTAAACACTTGATAAACGACTTCTTTTTTCTTCATTTCTGTTTTTATTTCGTCTTTTTGACCACCATCAATGTTCGATTCTTTAGCCTTGTTACATCCCACGAACAATGTTAAAACAATCACGCTCAAAATGCTAAATATCCTGTTCATTGGTTATCTTTTTAATTTGATTTTTATTTCTAGTTTTTCAGAAGTATTCCATGTAACTGGAATTACAATGTTTTTACCATAATTTTCTAAATAAAACATGCTTCGTTTTCCATTTACTTTTACACGTCTTGGAAATTTATCAAGACCATGGAAAATAAGTTTTATTTGCTTTTCTTCTGAAGGATAGTTTGCACCAGTTTCTGCATCAAATTCTATTTCAATACTTCTTTTTTCCTGCTCAAATTCAAACTTTAATAGTTCATATTCATTTTTTTTAAATGCATTTTGAGTTAAACCATCATCATTGTATAATTCGAGTTTGCTTTTGGCAATAGAATTGTCATGGTAATAATGCAAATCAAAATCTTTTAAACTATAATTATCTGTAGACTGAACCAATTTTGCCATCGGAATAAATGCTCCTGCTCTAACATATGTTGGAATAGAATTTTCTTTAGTTTGGACAATTTTATTTTGTCCTCCTTTGATTTTTTCATCAGAATAAAAATCGAACCACACATTGTTTTTTGGGAAATACACTTCTTTTTCTTTAACACCTGACTTTAAAATTGGCGTGATTAAAAAATCATTTCCCCATAGATAAGTTGAAGCATTAGTCGCTAAATCTTGTGAGTTATCTTCAAAAAATAAAGGTCTCATTAAAGGTGTCCCTTTTGTATTATTCTTAAAAGCTAAATTGTAATTATAAGGCAACATTTTATAGCGCAATTCGATACTTTTTTTAGCTAATTGCTTTGTTTTTTCTTCTCTAAAAACGGGTTCACTTGGCACATCTTCTTGTGCATGTGGTCTGTAAACTGGTTGAAACACTCCATATTGTAACCAACGTGCGTAAAGCTCGTCATCTAAATTTGCTCCTGCAAAACCACCTAAGTCGCTGTGCATAAAAGCTAAACCTTGCATTCCCATCTGCAATGCAATTTCTGGTTGCGATTGTAATCCTCCCCAAGTTCTATTAACATCACCAGACCATGGAATCATTCCATAACGTTGCGATCCAGAATAACCAGCACGCATTAAAATAAATGGACGCTTATCTGGATTTGCTTCTAAACTGGCTTCGTAAACTAATTTTGCCCAATCGTGTCCATAAATGTTATGCACTTCTGCTGCACTACCTGTATGATGTTGTACCCAATTAGGATGCACTTCGGGTTCGCCTAAATCACCCCAAAATCCATTGACCCCAATATCTGCTAAGTCTTTATAAATGTTTTTAAACCATTGCTCACCTTTAGGATTATATATATCTACAATACCTGTATTACCGAAATAAAAATCATACTTCGCAGGATTCCCTAATGAATCTTTGGCCAGAATATCTTTTTCAACAGCTTCATCCCATTTTTTAGATGTGGTTAAAATAAAAGGTTCTGTGATAAGAATAGTTTCCACATTTTTTGATGCCAAATTCTTAATCATTTGCTTAGGATTTGGAAATGAATCCTTTAAGAATTCAAGGTTTCCCATAGTCCCTTTTATGTCTTTACCGAACCAATATAAATCGAGAATAATAGCATCAACAGGAATTTCTTCTTCTCTAAACTTATCAATAGTTTCTATTGTTTCTTGTTGCGAGTGATACCCAAATCTACTTGAAAAATTTCCTAATGCCCAACGTGGTACCATAGGTTGTTTTCCTGTTAAATCGGTATAGCTATCCATAATGTCGTACCACGTTTCGCCAACAATGACCTGATAGGTTTTACGACCAGATATGGTTTCGTAAGTCAAGGTATTATCCTGCTTACTATCTAAATCTAAATAGCCAATTGGTGCGTTATCGAAATGAATCATGTATTTATTTGATGACAATACGATTGGCACAGTAAAATTCATCAATTTAGATTCGGTTTCATAGCCATAATGCGCTCTGTTGAATAGCGGCAAACGGTTACCTCTACGATTCATCCCTAAAGCCCTTGCTCCACCTCCATAAAGGACTTCATCTTTAGTAAGATTGAATTCTATTTTTTCAGTTGAATCCGCAACGATATTGCCTTTTACCATATCCATAGGCTCATGCTCGTTTTTGTAATAGCCTCTTTTTTCAGACGTGATAAGTTTGTCTTTGTAGTAGTATGAAATTTGAAATGGACTTTTAGTTATTGTTATATATATGTCTTTAGATTTAAGCAATATATCTTTGGCTCTTTCAGTAACCTGAAAATTGTATGATTCTCTATTTACAACTACAGCATGAGAACCAGGTAAGATTACTTCTTTTCTTGGAACAAATGTAGTTTCTATAATATATGGAGAATGCAGATTAATAGTATAATACCCGTCACTCACTTCAACTACAGCTTGTGTTCCTTGAGTTTCAAATTTTTTAAAACTACGATTCTCATTTTGAGCAGTTACTGTTACTGTGAATAATGTAACTGTTATAAATAGAATTATTTGTTTCATGTTATTGCTTTATGAGATTCTGAAACCTGTTCAGAATGACAAATTATTTACCTAACAAAAATGTTAGTGGTTGATCTAATCTTTTATTCCATGAATTTTCTGAATGATCGGTTCCTTCAAAAAATAAATTCTTAGCATCTGTAGTTGTATAACCTTTGGCTTTTAAAATTTCATCTACTCTTGGAGCATATTGTGGGTAATACTGATCTAATGTTTTATTGCCATAATCGAAATATAAATTGTGGTCACCAGCTTTTGGTAAGTTCGCTTCCATATAACTAAAAATAGCATCTGGATATGGATTGTTTTCCTTAGGCGCAGCTCCAGGCCAATGTGCAGATATACATGCCGCACCTCCAAATATATTGGGATATTCAGAAATCGCATACATAGACATTAAACCTCCCATACTAGAGCCCATTACAAAAGTGTTTTCTTTATCTGTATATACAGAATACGTATTATCTATTATTGGTTTTAATTCTTCAACTATAAATTTCAGGTAGTTATCACCGTTGAGTTTAAAATCAGATTTACCAGACAAATCTTTTAAAGACGCTTTAGTATGTTCATCAATAAATTGAAACGCTTTTTCAGGAAATAAATCTTGCCAACGGATTTCAGGAATATTATGAATTGCTACTACAATAAAATCTTTAGTCTTTCCATCGTCAACTAGTTTTGTTGCCCATTCATCTACTTTCCATTCTTGTTTGTTCCATGTTGTTGTGCTATCAAATAACATTTGTCCATCATGCATGTACAATACACTATACGTTTTATTAATAGTATAATTTTTTGGTAACCATACATCAACAGGTCTGGGTTTAATATATTTAGAAGGAAACTCTCTATATTTTGACAATGCACCAGTTGCTGAATCTAGAAAAACTAGTGTGTCAGGATTTACTCTTACATCAGTTTCAATTTTTTTAAATGATTCAACGTTCGTTTCCTTTTCATTTTTACAAGAAAACGTAACAATTAATATCAACACAAAAACTAGATTTTTCATCTTTATTGTTTTGTTGTTAAGATTGTACTTCCTTTTGAATTCAATTTGATGCTATCTCCCCAAACCATAGTTTCTCCAGTAATCACATTCATTAATGTTTTTCCTTTTAATCCCATTTCTTCATGATATTTTAAATCAATTTCTATTGAGTCATCATTCTTATTGATTATATGCACAACCGTTTCTTCACCCAGTGTACGATACAAAAAGTACGTACCCTTTAAAGGTGCAAAATGTTTTGTTTCTCCCTCGTGAATCGCTTTACTTGTTTTTCTGTAATTCAGAACTTTTTTAAGAAATGTCTGCATCTCTTTTTGATCTGCAGTTAAGCCTTCACCCGTAAAAGCGTTTACAACATCTCCTTCCCAGCCACCAGGGAAATCTGTACGGATTAAACCATGATCACCGGGATTTGCTGTATCGTCCATTAAAATTTCGGTACCGTAATAAATTTGAGGAATTCTTGGCATCATAAGCATATAACTCATGGCCATTTTTGTTTTGGTAAAATCTTCACCTACTTCCGTATAAATTCTACTTTTATCATGATTATCTAAAAACACCATTATATCATTTGGAGTTGCGTAGTTGAAATCATTTGCAAGTCCTTCATACAATTTTACCAAGCCTTTATCCCAAGACTCTTCTTCGTTTAGGCCCTCTATTATGGCTTTTTGCATTGGAAAATCCATAGTTGATTTTAGATTAGACTCATATCCATCTTTATTCTGATTACCAGTTTGCCAGTACGCAACTAACAAGGGGTTGTAGCTCCACTCTTCGCCAACAATTGAAAAATTAGGATATTCATTCATAATTGCACCTGCCCAATCGCTCATAAAATTTTTATCTGGATACGGGTAAGTATCCTGACGAATACCTCCTAACTCTAATGTTTCAATCCACCAAATACTATTCTGAATAATATAATTGGCCATATAAGGATTGCGTTGGTTTAAATCTGGCATAGCTTCTACAAACCACCCATCTGTATTTCCTTTACGATCTGCATTTGAAGCATACAAATCTTGATTTGTAGTACGTCTATGATTAGAATAAGTCGTTACCTCCCAGTTCCAATCATCAATATTGTCTTCGTAATCTTTTTGGTTATTTACCCAATCCTTAAATGGTAAATCCTTCATCCACCAATGCTCTAGACCGCAATGATTAGCCACTTGATCCATGATTAGGCTCATTCCTTTTTCCTTTAATTTTGAAGACAATTCCACATAATCTTCTAATGTTCCAAAACGTGGATCGACCTGATGATAATCTGTTATGGCATAACCATGATATGAACCTTGATGCATATCATTAATTAATACTGGTGTTGGCCAAACTGCAGTGTAACCTAAATCGTGAATGTAATCTATACTATTTATCATTCCCCTTAAATCACCACCATGTCTTCCATAGCCATCAGATCTATTAATTGTGGTTTGTTTTAGTCCTTCAACTATATCATTAGATGGATCTCCATTTGCAAAACGATCTGGTGTTATTAGAAAAATAGCATCGGAACTATCGAAACCAACATAGTCTTCGGAAGGTTTTCTTCGTTCTTTCAGCTCATAGGTTTGAATCAATTCTGAATCACCTTCTTGCTTAAAAACAATATTGAATTTGCCTGCTTTAGCAGTTTCTAATATCTCTAAATCTAAAAATAGATAATTAGGGCTATCTGCTTTGTTAACTTTAACTAGGTCTACACCAGTATACGAAATTGAAGGTGTAGAACTTCCAATATTAGGATGCTTTACTAAAAGCTGTAATTTCTCATTCTTTAGTCCAATCCACCAATGTGGTGGTTCAACTTTAGTTATAGCATTACTTTCTGTAATTGGTTCAATGGAAGCTGAACTTTTATCTGTTTTTGACTGCTCTTCAATACAAGATGTTATTAAAAATAATATACCTATTGAAAGTATTTTAACTACGTTTTTCATACTTCTAGTTTATTAATTAGTTTGAATTGGAGCAATCAATTATTTTAAATAGTTACAAAATTATTAGGTGAAATCGTAACAACGTTACCATTGACTAATATTTGCAAATCTTCATGACCTTCTAATTCAAAATGGGTTTCATTTTGACTGACACTAATTTTTAAAATCTGATTTCTATAATTCACTTTAAACGAATAGGCTTCCCATTGTTCTGGTATTTTAGGCTCAAAAGTTAAGGTGTCATTTATAATACGCATACCGCCGAAACCTTCTACAATACTCATCCAAGTACCAGCCATTGAAGTAATGTGTAATCCTTCGTGTACTTCGTGATTATAGTCATCTAAATCTAAACGCGAGGTTCTTAAATAAAAGGTATAAGCCTGATCCATTCGATCTAACTTTGCAGCTTGAATACTGTGAACACATGGTGATAACGAACTTTCGTGCACTGTAAATGGTTCGTAAAAATCGAAATGACGTTCTAGTTCTTCAGTTGTAAATTGATCTTCAAAGAAATACATTCCTTGAAGTGTATCTGCCTGCTTTATATAAGGTGAACGTAAAATACGATCCCATGACCATTTTTGATTTATTGGACGTTGTGATTTATCTAATTCTGAAACTGTGATTAGTTCTTTATCTAAAAAACCATCTTGTTGCAAATAGACATTATGTTTTTCTGAATAAGGGAAATACATGTTATTCGAAACATGTAACCACTCTTTTACTTCGGTTTTCGAAAGCTTTGCTTTATTCATTATCCTTGTATAATCATTATCATACTCAGCTTCAACTTTATCTATACATTCTGAAGCATACCTAATACACCATTGTGCAATGTAGTTTGTATACCAGTTATTGTTTACATTATTTTCGTATTCATTTGGTCCTGTTACGCCTAAAATTACATACTTATTTTTATCTGTTGAGTATGTCGCTCTCTGGTGCCAAAAACGTGCAATACCAATTAATACATCTAGTCCCATTTCTGGTATGTAACTAAAATCACCTGTATAGCGGTAATAATTAAAAATGGCGAAAGCGATTGCACCGTTTCGGTGGATTTCTTCAAATGTGATTTCCCATTCGTTATGACATTCTTCTCCATTCATGGTCACCATTGGGTACAAAGCAGCTCCATTTTTAAACCCTAACTTTTCAGCGTTTTCAATGGCTTTTTCTAAATGCTTATACCTGTAGGTCAATAAATTTCTAGCTACACTTTGGTCTTTTGTAGCCATATAAAAAGGAATACAATAGGCTTCAGTATCCCAATAGGTACTACCGCCATATTTCTCGCCAGTAAATCCTTTTGGCCCAATATTTAATGTCGCATCTGTACCTAAATACGTTTGGTTTAACTGGAAAATATTAAATCGAATACCTTGTTGTGCTTCAACATCACCATCAATGGTAATGTCTGCCGTTTCCCATATTTTAGACCATGCTTGTTTTTGCTGATTAAGTAACGCTTCAAAGCCTAAATTAGTTGCTTCGAATAATACATTTTTTGCAGCCTGAATTAATTCAGTTCTATTATGATTTCTACCAGCTGTATAACCACCAAATTTGTGAATAGAAAACGTTTCTTGTTTATTAACTGATATTTTATATATAAAACTGATTTTATTATCAGTCTTTATGATTTGTGGCTGAATTCCCGCACTTTGATCATTTACAAAACATTCTGATTGCATAAACGTACAGGTATGAAAATTGGTTTTCATCGTCTGAGCTTCAATAAATGCCTGATTATTTTCAACTTCTAAATTTGATATATTCCAAAATGTATCATCCCAATTGGAATCTTCATTTGTAATACCTGCATCTATATATGGTGTAATAACAAGGTCTGCATCAGAATTTAAAGGAGTTACCGAATATCCAATAGCCCCTACTTCATCTAAATCCAAGCTTAAAAAGCGCTTTGTTTCTACTTGTATTTCATTATCATTTTGAAGAGTAATCTTGAAACTTCGCGACAACCATCCTTCTTTCATGTTGAGCTCTCTTCGAAAGTTTTCTACTTTTTTACAGGTGTACAAATCGATTTGCTCACCGTTTACATTTACATCAATTCCAATCCAACTTGGTGCATTTAATACTTTGGCAAAATATTCTGGATAGCCATTTTTCCACCAACCTACTCGTGTTTTGTCAGGGTAATAAACGCCTGCAATATAACTTCCTTGAAAGGTTGGTCCAGAATAATGCTCTTCAAAATTAGCGCGTTGTCCCATGGCACCATTGCCAATACTGAACAAACTTTCAGAAGATTTTACTTGATCTGGGTCGAATCCTTCTTCAATGATTGACCAATTATCTGGTTTTATATAATCTTGATTCATTTTCTTTTAGATATTAGAATTTATATCCTAAAAACTATTTATAAAGTCTTATTCTATTTTATTTCTTCTTAATGAGTTTTCTCAAGAACTTCTTATCCATTTTGGTGAAATCCTTAAAATTATAATCTGCTTCATGCAGTATTTTATCATCTCCTATTCCAATGGAAATCATATTCGCGGCATTAGCAGCTTGAATACCTGCAACTGCATCCTCAAAAACAATACAATCTTCTGGTTTCATTTTTAAATCGCTAGCAGCAATTAAAAACACTTCTGGATCTGGTTTTGCTTTTGTAACACTATTGCCATCTACAATAGACTCGAAATACGACAATAAACCTACTTTTTCTAAAATTGGTTGTGCGTTTTTACTTGCTGAGCCCAATGCAATTGGCTGACCTTTTTTCTTTAGATATTTTAAGACCTTCTTTACTTTTGGAAGAATCTCTGACTCGTCCATTTTATCTATATAAGTCAAATAGTCGATGTTTTTCTCTACCATCCAAGTATCGAACTGATCTTGTGTAGCATCAATTTTCCCTAAATCGAGAAGTATCTCTAAACAACGTTTACGGCTAACACCTTTAAACATTTCGTTTTGCTCTTCAGTAAATTCGAAACCTAATTCGTTTGCTAATTTTTTCCAAGCTAAATAATGGTATTTAGCAGTATCAACAATGACACCATCTAAATCGAATATGAATCCCTTTTTTTTCATTTAATTAAGATTGAACAACATCATCAACATCTTTTACTTTAGATACTAATGTTGCTGCTATTATAAAACTGACACCACTCATCATTAATGCAAAAATGGCTTGATTGCCATAGGCATATTTCACAAGTGGGCCACCAATAAGTGCATTAATTATTTGGGGAATTACTATAAAGAAGTTGAAAATACCCATATATACTCCCATTTTCTTAGGCGTAATAGATCCTGCCAAAATCGCATAAGGCATGGCTAAAATACTTGCCCATGCAATACCAACACCAATCATGGAAACAATGAGCCAGTTCTTATCTGGCATTATATAAATAGAAAGTAATCCTAAACCACCAATAACTAATGATATAGCATGAGTACGCTTTCTACCTATTTTTTTAGCGATGTAAGGCAATGCAAATGCGTAAAACGCAGAAACAAGATTATAAACACCAAATAAAATGCCTATCCAGTCACCTGCATCTTGATATGCTGAACTGCTACTATCAGTATATGGTAAGCCATAAATATGTTGTGCAATTGCAGGTGTTGCAAAAACCCACATTCCAAATAATCCGAACCAAGAAAAGAACTGCACCCAACTTAATTGACGCATGGTCGCAGGCATTTTTTTAAAATCTTCTATGATATCTAAAAGGCTTGATTTCTCTTCTTCTGCATTGTCTTCTGATTCAGAATCATTTAGGTTTTCATTTTCAAAACTCGCCATTTCATCAGGCGAATATTCTTTAGTAGTTAAAACAGTTACTAAAATCGAAATGATTAATACTACAGCACCAATTATAAATGATAAAATTAAATTTGTTGGAACAACTCCTTCAATAGTTTCATTTGATATACCAAACCAATTGGTTAGAGCATAAGGTAGCCAAGACCCTATTACAGCACCAAAACCTATTAAAGCTGTCTGAATACTAAAACCTGCAGTACGCTGATCTGTTCTAAGATTATCACCAACTAAAGCTCTAAAAGGCTCCATGGCAATATTAAAAGATGCATCCATAATCATGAGCATACCTGCACCAACCCAAAGTGCTGGCAAAAAGGCAATAAACATGTCGGCTTGCGGCATTAGCACTAAACCTATTGAAGCTAATATGGCTCCAACTAAAAAATACGGCTTTCTTCTGCCTAATTTCCCCCAAGTTTTATCACTATAGTGACCTACTATGGGTTGAACTATTAAACCCATTAAGGGTGCAATAATCCAAAACCACGATAACTCGTGAACATCGGCTCCGAAAATTTGAAGTATTCTACTTGCGTTTGCATTTTGAAGGGCAAAACCCATCTGAATTCCTAGAAATCCGAAACTCATGTTCCAAATTTCCCAGAAACTTAATCTACGCTTTTCCATTAAAATAGTATGTTTAAATTAATACTATTCTGACAAGCTTAGCTTATCAAAACTTACTGTAGAAGTGAAAATATAAGTTTTGATTTAAGGCGTAAATATAGTTAATATTTTAAAATGGCAATGATAAATTTCTATTTGGTAGATTCTCGCTCTACTAAATCTGTCGTAATTACCACTGTTTGATACTGTTCATCTTCATCGCTATAATCGCTTTCTAATTTATCAATTAAAAGATCGGCAGCCTTTTCACCCATTTGTTGGGCATGCTGACTAACAGTTGTAAGGCTCGGCGTAGCGTGTTTTGATAAGACACCATCTGTAAACCCAATGACTTGCACATCATTTGGTATATCTAATCCTAGTTTTCTAGCAACTTTCATTGCAGATAATGCATACAATTCATTAACAGCAAAAACAGCATCTATTTTTTTATTAGACCTAAATAGGTGTTCAATTTCTGCCTCAAGAGCTTCTAAATGGACTTCATAATCTAACGTGTCATCCATTTTTAATATTAATTCAGCTTCTGGAGTTATTTTGTTTTCTTGCAGTGCCTCCAAGTAACCCTGAGTTCTGAGCCTCCCAACACTGACATAATCTTTAGTAGTTATTAACGCAATAGATTTACATTGGTTAGCAATCAATTTTTCTACTGCATTTTTAGCACCATTAAAATCATCTACAATAACTTTATCGCAATTAACATCAGATACAACTCTATCAAACATAACAATAGGCATACCTTGACTCATGGTTTCATTAAAGTGATGGTAATCTTGCTGTTGTAATGTTTCTTTAGACATAGAAAGAATAAAACCGTCTATACTGCCATTAGCAAGCATTTCCATGTTTATGACCTCCTTAGAAAAAGATTCATTTGATAACCCAATGATTACGTTATAGCCACGTTTATTCGCTACCAATTCAACACCTCTAATTACTTTTGAAAAAAAGTGATGCACAATTTCTGGAATAATTATACCTATAGTATTCGTTTTCCTGTTCTTGAGGCTAAGTGCAATATTATTTGGTCTATAGTTGTATAACTTAGCAAAAGCCTGAACTTTTAACTTAGTATCCTCACTAATTTCCGCACTATTCCTTAAAGCTTTAGAAACTGTTGAAATTGAAACATCTAATTCTCTTGCAATTTGCTTTAACGTGATTTTACGCTTCATATTATACTTTTTCGACTAATCTGCTCACGAAGATAATAGAAAATAGATGAACAAAATTTTCGTAGTTCTTAATTTTAACTTTACATAATTGCGAAATCTTCATTTTTTCTTTATTTTACTACAAATGTTAAGTTTTGTTAAAAAGTTTTTAACACGAAAACGTTTTCGTGACTTCTGTCATGTTTTTAAATAGGCATATCACAGTAATTTTACATAGATTTATCCCAAGAAGTGAAAATATAAATCAATTAACTAAGCAATTTAACTTAAAAACATTGTATGAAAACATTCTTAAATGCTTTATTATTCTGTCTAATTATGATACCAGCAACATTGATGGCTCAATCGAGCGTCTCTGGTACAGTTACAGATAAAGCAAACGCAATGCCTTTACCTGGCGTAAATGTCATTATTAAAGGCACCTCTAGAGGAGTTTCCACAGATTTTGACGGAAATTATTCTATCGAAGTAAGTGATGGAGAAACCATTGTTATCTCTTATTTAGGTTACACAACACAAGAGTTTGTCTACAATGGACAATCTAGAATTGATGTAGCTCTAGAAGAAGATGCAGCTCAATTAGATGAAGTTGTACTGATTGGTTATGGTTCTACTACCAAACAAGATGCCACTGGAGCAGTTGAAAAAGTAGACGACAAAGAATTTAACCGTGGTGCTATTGTTGCACCTCAACAACTTATCGCAGGTAAAGCTGCAGGTGTAAGAATTACATCTGGAGGTGGTGCCGCTGGTGAAGGTGGTGAAATTAGAATTCGTGGTGGTGCATCATTATCTGCAACCAATAACCCACTTATTGTAATTGATGGTTTACCAATTGACCAACGTGGTGGTGCTCAAGGTAGTCGTAACGCTTTAAATGCTATTAACCCTGAAGATATTGCGGATTTTGTAGTATTAAAGGATGCATCAGCAACTGCAATTTATGGATCTAGAGCCTCAAATGGTGTAATTTTAATTACAACCAAAAAAGGTTCGGCTAACCAAGATTTAAAAGTTGAATATGGTATTCAAGGTTCTATCCGAAGAATAACTAATACATTAGATGTCTTAAATGCAAGTCAATACAAAGAATTAGCATTGGCAAATGGAGTTGATCCTTCATCATTTGGTACTTCAGATACGTATTGGCAAGATGAAATTTTTAGAACTGGTGTTGGGGCTATACATAATATAACTGCTTCAAAAGGTTACGAGAATTTTAATTTTAGAGTTAATTTAAACCATGTGTCTCAAGAAGGACCTCTTTTAGGTGACCTATATGAAAGAAATGGGATTAACACTTCTTTTGTTCATCGTTTCTTAGATAACGATTTAAAATTAACCTTAGTTGCTAAAGGTATTCAAGACGAATATCATTATGCTGCCAGTGGTGCAATTGGAGAAGCTGTTAGATTTGACCCTACACAATCAGTATATGACGAAAATGGAAACTATACGCAACTAGGAGCTGCATTAGCACCAAGAAACCCATTATATACTTTAGAAAACACTAACGATAGACAACGTATAAAACGTGTGATTTCAAACTTTAATATTGATTATAAACTTTGGTTCTTAGAAGGTTTAAAATTCAACTTAAATGCTGGTATTGATTATGCTGAAAACACTGGTGTAAACTATGGTCCAGCTAACCCTAATAATGCAGATTCATTCGCTTATACAGGATATTCTGACGGATTAAACAGAAATACAGCTTTAGATTTCTTCTTTAATTATAAAACCGAAGTAGAGTCAATAAACACGAAACTAGATATTACAGCTGGTCACGCTTTCCAAGAGTTTTATGTAAGAACTAATATTGATCAGTCATCAGGACCTAATGTTACAATAGATACAGATATTAATAGAAATGCTTTAGAATCTTATTTTGCTCGAGCTAGCTTTGATATTGCCGATAAGTATTTAATTTCTGCAAGTTTTAGACGTGATGGTTCATCTCGTTTTAGTGAAGACAATCGTTGGGGTTCTTTCCCTGGTGTATCTGTAGGTTGGAAAATGATGAATGAAAGTTTTATGGAAAATTCATTTTTCTCTAACTTAAAATTAAGAGCAGGTTGGGGTGTTACTGGACAACAAGAAATTGGACCAAATTATGGTTACCAAGGGCTTTATACACCATCTCGAAATGACCAAGCCAATATACAGTTTGGCACTACAGTAAACGGAGAGCCAATTTTCATTCAAACATTAAGACCTGAAGGTTTTGATGAAAAACTAAAGTGGGAGGAAACTACTCAATATAATGTAGCAATAGATTACGGATTCTTAAACAACAGAATAACAGGTACTGTTGATGCTTATTATAGAGAAACTGAAGATTTATTAGCAACTGTTCCTGTACCAGCAGGTTCTAACTTAACAGATTTAATTACTACAAATGTAGGTGCTATTACCAGTAAAGGTATTGAGTTTAGCGTAAATGGAATTATTGCTCAGGACGAAGATTTTGGATGGGATACTAATTTCAACTTAACTTTCCAAGAGCAAGAAATCACAAAATTAAGTTTAAGTGATGATCCGAACTTCTTTATCCAAACAGGAGGTATTTCTGGTGGTGTTGGTAACAACATTCAAATATGGAAACCAGGTTACGACCCATCAACATTCTTTGTTTTTAGACAAGTATATGATAACGACGGAAACCCTATTGAAGGTGCTTACGTAGATGTTAATGGTGACAACCAAATTACTGAAGCAGATAGACAAGCTTATAAAAAAGGAACACCAGACGCATTCATAGGTTTTACTAATAACTTTAGATATAAAAACTTAGATTTCAACTTTACGTTTAGAGGAAGTTTTGGAAACTATATATACAATAACAGTGCGTCAAATAACGGTAACTTAAATTCTATAATTGGTCAAGCTGGTTATGAAGCTAATGCACATGCAAATGTCTTAGAAACTGGATTTAGTAATCAGAATTTATTCTCTGACTATTATATACAGCGTGCTGACTTTATAAGATTAGATAATATTTCTTTAGGCTATACAATTCCATTTTCGAAAATGACGTTAAGAGCATCTTTAACAGCTTCTAACTTATTTGTAATAACGAAATACGATGGTCTTGATCCTGAAATAGGTAATGGTATAGAAAACAACTTCTACCCAAGAACTAGAGATGTTGTATTAGGATTAAACTTTTCTTTTTAAAAAATGATGAAAAATAATATAAACGACAAAGCTATGATGTTAAGAACAATTAAAAGTATTTTAGTTGTAATCACACTTGCATTTTTTATGCAGTCTTGTGACGACAGACTAAACTTAGTGCCAGAGGATGAACGTACTAATGCAGATGCAGCCTTTGAAGATCCAGCAGCTTACAAAGAGTTTTTAGCTAAACTTTATGCTGGGATTTCTTTAAGTGGGCAGCAAGGTCCTGCAGGTGCAGCTGATTTGGCTGGATTAGACGAAGGATTTTCTAATTACCTTAGGTTATATTGGAAAATGCAAGAATTAACTACTGATGAAGCAATCATCGGATGGAATGATGGTACAATACAAGATTTACATGGTCAAAGTTGGACTTCTGGTAATGAATTTATCAGAACAATGTATACCAGATTAATGTATCAAGTAACTCTAACAAATGAATTTTTACGCCAAACTACTAGTGATAAACTAGACAGTCGTGGAGTTGATGCTGCATTGCAAGCAGAAATTCAAACGTATAGAGCTGAAGCAAGATTCATGAGAGCATTAACCTATTGGCATGCTATGGATTTATTTGCAAATCCACCATTTGTAACAGAAGACGATCCTACAGGAGCATTTCTTCCAGAGCAAATTCAGAGAGCAGATTTATTTGATTATGTTGAATCTGAATTGTTAGCAATTTTAGATGAAATGGCTGCACCACGTCAAAATGAATATGGTAGAGCTGATAGAGCTGCTGCTTGGATGGTTTTAGCTAAAATATATTTAAATGCAGAAGTTTATACAGGTACTTCTCGCTATGCAGATGCAATTACTTATACAGATAACATCATCGGAGAAGGCTATTCAATTCCTGAAATTCCTTACTATCATTCATTCTTAGCAGATAATGATTCAAACGGAGCTCAAGACGAAGTAATCTTTACTATTCCTTTTGATGGTTTAAGAACTCAAGCTTATGGAGGTATGACATTTTTAGTTCATGCACCAGTTGGTGGTACTATGGATCCGGCTGATTTTGGAATTAGTGGTGGATGGTTTGGTATAAGAACCACACCTACATTTGTTGATCAATTTAGTACAGATGGTTTTGACCCAGTAACTGCAACAAATGCAATCGGAACTTTATCTGATTGGGGACTTGTAGGAAGTGCAACTCCGAATAGTTGGGATGGTCCAGATACGCAGTTAGCTGAAATTTCAGCTAATGTATATCAAGGCTATATCAATTTTGTGGATGGTGAAATGAAATTTAGATTTAACAATGATTGGTCTCTTAACTACGGACTTGATTCTAGTAGTGAGAATCCAGCTGCACTTTCTGAAGGTGGTGGTAATATTGCAGTAGAAGCAGGTACTTATAAAATTACCTTAGATCTAAATACATTTACGTATTCAATGGATTTAATCGATGGTAGAAATCTATTTTACACTGATGGACAAAACTTAGATATCGAAGAAGTTGGTCCATTTAACCAAGGATACGCTGTTGCAAAATACAGAAATGTAGACGTAAATGGTGTTCAAGGTTCAGACTCTTCAGGTGAACATACTGATATTGATTACCCAATGTTTAGATTGGCAGATGCATATTTGATGTATGCTGAAGCGGCTTTACGAGGTGGTGGAGGTTCTATGAGTAATGCCGTAGATTATATTAATGAAATAAGAGGACGAGCTTATGGAAACGAAGCGGGTAACATTACAGAATCTGATTTAACTTTAGACTTTATTTTAGATGAAAGATCTAGAGAATTATATTGGGAATGTCATAGAAGACAAGATTTAATAAGATTTGGTCAATTTTCAGACCAAGGAGTTTGGCAATGGAAAGGAAATGTATTTCTAGGAACTACTACAGAATCTTTTAGAGACATTATGCCAATTCCATCTACAGACTTAGGAATTAATACAAATTTAGAACAAAACACAGGATACTAATTAACACTATAAATTAACATGAAAAAATTATCAATTTTAGGCCTTTTCATCTTAGCCTTAATAAGTTTTAATAGTTGTGAGACCGAAGATGATGTGGTCTACACAACAGATAATAATGGTGAATTAGTCTTCACTAACAACTTCTCAGCGGAATATATTCTTACACCTGCAACTGCAAGCAATTTAGGCGAGCGTTTTACATGGGATTCTGCTGTATTAGATGTACCAACAAATGTAACTTATCAATTAGAAAAATCAATATCAGGTGATTTTACAGATGGTGAAGTTGTTGGAGCTACAACTGGAAATGAAATTGCAGTTACAATTGGAGATTTACTAGCTTATGCAAACCAAGTTGGTCTAGATAATGATCCTTCAACAGAAAATCCAGATACTGGAGACGTTTATTTTAGACTAAGATCATTTTTAGGTGATGGAGGTTCTGAAAACTTTTCATCTACACAAGCTTTAACTTTATTCTTACCAGAAGAAAGTACAGGCGAGCAGGCTATCTGTGATTTAGATCAATATTTCTTAGTAGGTGCAGCAGTAAAATTCACTGGTTGGGATTGGGCAACACCAATAGAAGCAGTTTGTACTGGAACAAATGTTTACACAGTTAATGTAGACTTAATAAACAATGTAGATGGTGATGGAAACTTTAGATTCTTCACTACCGCTACAGATTGGGGATCAGGTATAAACTATCCTGGATTTGCTGACGATGGTTATACAATCGATGCAATGTTTGAAGATGCAATGGATGGAGATAACAATTTCTTATTCACAGGCCCTTCAGGAAAATATTTATTAACTATTGATGCTTTAAACAAAACAATCACTTTAGGTGACGCTGCTTCACAAGGAGCATGCGACTTAGACCAATTATGGGCTGTAGGAGCAGGTTTACCAGATGCTGGTTGGGATTGGGCTACACCAGTTCAATTAATGTGTGAAGGTGATGGCGTATATTCTGGTTGGGTAAATTATACTAGTACTGTTGACGGAAACAACTTTAGATTCTTTACAACAGCTACAGATTGGGGATCAGGACAAAACTATCCATTCTTTGCTGATGCTGGTTATACTATAGATGCCAACTTTGAGAATGCTCAAGATGGTGACTTAAATTTTGCGTTTATCGGTACAGATGGTCAATATTACACTACTATAGATACAGTAAACAAAACTATTACTTTAGAGTAGCCTCCCTAAAAAGTAAGTTGTCAAATAAATAAATTAAAGGCTATGTCTTAAAAAAACATAGCCTTTTCTATTAAAATTTTGTTTGTTATGAAAAAAATTACATTCGCTTTTTTACTCTTTATTACATTAAGTATTAATGCTCAGGTAACTCTAAACCCTGGTGCAATAGAAGTAGATCAAGCAGTTACAATTACCGTAGATGCGAATAGTACAGATACAGATTGTAATGGCTTTAGTAATCCCTCTAAAGTTTATATGCACTCCGGTATTGGCGACAACTCAGATGCTTTTGGATTTAGTGTTGTTGGAAATTGGGGACAAGATGATAGTGTTGGAGAAATGACCAGTAATGGAGATGGAACATATAGTATTACCATAACACCACAAACGTATTATGGCCTAACCCAAGTTGAAGCAGATAATGCGACGCAAATAGGAATAGTTTTCAGAAATGAAGACGGTAGCCAAGAATTCAAAATGAATGGCTGTAATGACTTTATTTTTCCTATTGGGAATGTAGTAATTGATATTACACAACCATCAGAATCTTCTGTTATAATTAATTCTGGAGATAATGTAGATATAAGTGCTATAATTTCATTTCAAGGTTCTCAAACCGTTCTAGGGACTTTTGAAATATTTTTTAATGATGTACTTGTAGATACTGGTTCTTGTGGTTTTCCTTCATGTAATTCTACCATAAATAATATCACCGAGAGTGGTATTGTTAAATTTGTAGGAACACCCCCTAGTTCAACTGAAACAGGAGATGCTTCATTTCAAGTTATTGTGGTCCCAACCGTCATAGAAGAAGCATTACCTTCTGGTTTGGTAGATGGAATAAACTATGATACTGATGTTACTAAAGCAACATTGGTTTTAACAGCACCTGGTAAAGAATTTATACAAATCGCAGGTAGTTGGAACGGTTATAACCCAACCAATAGCGATGTTATGAAACGTGATCCAAGCACAGGAAAATATTGGTTAGAATTAACTGGATTAACGTCTGGGCAAATAGAAACATATCAATATTGGGTTTTTGACACTAATCCTGTCGCAGATTCACCTAATGTAGTTAAAACAGCTGATCCATATTCTACAGTGGTGCTATCTCCTTTTGATGACCCATATATTCCTGCGGGCACATATCCTAACTTACCACCTTATCCTGCTGGACAAGAGCGCGAGGTAACAGTACTACAAACTGGTCAAACACCATACAATTGGCAAGTGTCTAACTTTGACAAACCAAAGGAAGAAGACTTAATTGTTTATGAAGTACTAGTTAGAGATTTTGACGCAGATCGTAACTTTCAAGATTTAATTGATCGTATCGATTATTTTAAAAATCTAAATATCAACGCAATTGAGTTAATGCCAATAATGGAATTTGAAGGTAACGAAAGTTGGGGTTATAACACAGCGTTTCATATGGCATTAGACAAATTCTATGGGACTTCTGACAAATTTAAAGAGTTAGTAGACCTATGCCATCAAAATGAAATTGCAGTTATTTTAGATATTGCATTTAACCACGCTTTCGGTAGAAATCCTATGGCGCGCATGTGGATGGATGATCCAGATGGTGATGGTTGGGGAGGACCTTCAACCGACAATCCATATTTTAATGTTTTCCCAACGCATGCATTTAGTGTAGGTAATGATTTTGATCATAGTTCTTCTTATACAAAAGACTATGTAAAACAAGTCGTTGGTTATTGGATTGATGAATATAAAATTGATGGATTCCGTTGGGATTTAACCAAAGGGTTTACTCAAAATTGTGGCAACGGTACATATGACGGAGACTTTGGATGTACGCAAAATTACCAACAAGACCGTGTAGATGTTTTAAAAGAGTACGCAGATCATTCTTGGTCTGTTGACCCAAATCACTATGTGATATTTGAGCATTTAGGTTCTGATAATGAAGAAAAAGAATGGGGGAATTACCGCCTTGGTGAAGGCAAAGGTATTATGATGTGGAGTAAAATGACAGATCCATACAATGAACTAACTATGGGACAAACTGGTAATAAAAATATCAGTAGAATTGGTCATACCGCACACGTTGGATTCAACGGCCCAAGAGTCATAGGATATCCAGAAAGTCATGATGAGGAACGTGTAATGTATAAAAACTTACAATTTGGAAACACTAGTAATTCTAGTCATAATGTTCAAAATTTGAATATTGCTATTTCAAGAATGTCTGCAATGGCAGCAGTTTCTGTAATGGTTCCTGGACCAAAAATGATTTGGCACTTTGGTGAATTAGGAATGGAAAATTCAATATTTACATGTTCAGATGGTAGTTATAACAATGATGGTTGTAAACTAGACACTAAACCGCAACCACAATGGATTAACAATTGGTTAGCTGATGCTATTAGAGGACAAGTCTATGCTGATTGGTCTATATTACATGCACTTAAAACTAGCGAAGATGTATTTGAAGGAGACTATATAATTACTTCTGGATCATTAACTCCAAGAATTGATATTTTTGATACCTCAATTCCAACTTCAGAATTAAGAAATGTAATTATTCTTGCTAATTTTGATGTTACTACTCAAACTGTAAATACTAGTTTTCCTTCTGGTGTTACTTCAACATGGTACGATTTAATGGATCCTTCTGGGAATACTACAGTTAGCAATGCTACGACATCAATTTCAATTCCAGCAGGTCAGTTTAGAGTATTAGGAAATAAGCAAGTGGAAACATTAAGTATAGATGAGGAATTGTTGTTTGACTTTACAATTTTCCCTAACCCTACAACCACATCTTTTAGTGTAAATAAAAATGTTTCTGATATTGAGATTTATGATCTTTCAGGAAAACTAGTTAAATCATTTAATGGTGACTTTAGTAGAACTGATACTTTTGATATTTCTAATCTAAATATAGGAATGTATATCGTTAAAGTCGTAAATAACAATAACCAAATAAAGACTACAAAATTGATTAAGCTCTAAATTATTAAGTGTTAAAAGAGCTTAAAAAGAGCTTCTCGTTTGAGAAGCTCTTTTTTATTTACTAAATTTAAGATACCCAAACATCGTTAGTACTATTTAGATTTAATTGCTATAGTTAATAGAGTAATTATATCTTTTATAAAACCATAATAATGAGACTTTTAATTTCAAATTTTCAATTTTATTATAGATTTTTATTGCTCTTATCAGTCGTATTTAATTCAGGTTGCAATAGCAACAAATCTGATGACACCACAGATATAGATGAAAACCCTATTTCATTTTATTACGGCGCTGATTTATCTTATGTAAACGAAATGGAAGATTGTGGTGCAATCTATAAAAACAGTAATGGTGTACAACAAGATCCATATGCTATTTTTAAATATGAAGGTGCAAATCTTGTACGATTAAGACTATGGCATAATCCTGCTTGGACAAACTACTCCAATTTTCAAGATGTAAAACTGTCTATACAGCGAGCAAAAGACCAAGGGATGCGAGTACTTCTCGATTTTCATTATTCAGACACTTGGGCAGATCCTTCTCAACAACAAATACCAGCAGCTTGGATGAATGCTATAAACAATTCAGAAATGTTAGGGAATTTACTTTACAACTACACTTACAACACGTTATTAGAGTTATCTAATGAAGGTCTATTGCCAAATATCGTACAAGTCGGCAATGAAATAAACCCAATGATTCTTCAAGATGGTGATCTAGAATGGCCTATCGATTGGGAACGTAATTCGCATTTATTAAACAAAGGTATTGAAGCTGTTAGAACCATCGCATTAGAAAAAGATGAAACTATCGAAGTCATGTTACATATTGCTCAACCAGAAAATGGTCTTTGGTGGTTTGAACAAGCCACGAACAATGGTGTTACAGATTTTGATTGGATTGGACTTTCTTACTACCCAATTTGGTCGGACTATAGTTTAGATGATGTTCAAAATCCTCTAACAAATTTAATAAATACTTATAACAAGAAATTAATGATAGTAGAAACTGCATATCCATTCACGTTAGATAATGCAGATAGTGCAAACAATATATTAGGTTCAGATGCGCTAATCAACGGATATCCTGCCTCACAACAAGGTCAATTAAATTACCTCAACCAACTTAAAAATGTAGTAAAGAATGCTGGTGGCGAAGGTGTAATATATTGGGAACCTGCTTGGGTTTCTACAGATTGTTCTACTTTATGGGCTCAAGGATCGCATTGGGATAATGCGACACTTTTTGATAATGATAATATAGCGAATCTTGGTATGCAATTTTATAATGCTTCATTAAATGACTAGATATAATTTTAACTCGCTTCTAGTTTTAATTTTTATAATCTGTGGTGCAATTATTTCTGAAGCTCAAAACAGAGAAGTCATTACATTAAAAAAAGGATGGAAGTTTAATAAAGGACATCATCCTGAAGCAATAACTTCAAATTTCGATGCCTCTAAATGGGAAAACATAACAGTTCCTCACGATTGGGCAATTTATGGCCCTTTTGATAAAGACATTGATATTCAAAAAGTAGCTATAACACAAAATAGAGAAAGCATAGCAACAGAAAAAACAGGGAGAACTGGTGCATTACCTTATATTGGAGAAGCTTGGTACAGAAATGAGTTTTCACTTTCAAACTTTAATAAAAACAAAAAAGTATTGATTCTTTTTGAAGGAGCAATGAGTGAACCAGAGGTGTTCTTAAATGGAAAAAAAGTTGGTGAATGGAAATATGGTTATAGCTATTTTTATTTCGATATTACTAACTATATAAACGACACCAACAAAAACACATTAGCCGTAAAACTAACTAATACTGGGCTGTCCTCACGTTGGTATCCAGGCGCAGGTTTGTACAGAAAAGTCCGGGTTATTATAAAAGACAAAATCAATATTAAGCAATGGGGAACTTTTATAACAACACCCATTATTAATAAAGAATTAGCAAAAGTTAATATTAAAACTAAAGTCTCTGGCAAAAACGTAAAGTTGGTTACTACAATTATTGATGCTGAAGGAAAGTTGATTAGCACAAATGAAACCGATGCTTTATTCAATAATGAATTTGAACAAAATTTAGCCGTAAAGAATCCAGAGCTTTGGAGCCCAGAAACACCTTATTTATATACTGCTGTTTCAACATTATATTCTAATAATGAGTTAAAGGATGAAACCACTAAACGTTTCGGAATTAGAAGTATTAACTACGACCAAAAAACAGGATTTAGTTTAAATGGTAAAGTAAGAAAATTTAAAGGAGTTTGCCTTCATCACGATTTAGGGCCAATAGGAACTGCTATAAACAAATCTGCATTACGCAGACAATTGCGCATTCTAAAAGATATGGGTTGTGATGCCATACGTAGTTCTCACAACATGCCTTCTATTGAACAATTAGAATTATGTGATGAAATGGGTTTTATGTTTTTAGCAGAAAGTTTTGATGAATGGGCAAAACCAAAAGTAGAAAACGGTTACAATCGCTTTTTTAAAGATTATGCAGAAAAAGACATTGTTAACTTGGTACATGCAACTCGAAATCACCCATCTATTGTAATGTGGAGTTCTGGAAACGAAGTACCAGATCAATGGGGAACTGAAGGTGTAAAACGAGCAAAATGGCTGCAAGATATTTTTCACAGAGAAGATCCTACTCGACCGGTAACTGTTGGCATGGATCAAGTAAAAGCAACTATTGAATCTGGATTTGGTGCATTATTAGACGTTCCTGGTTTAAACTATCGTGTGCATTTATATGAAGAAGCTTATGAAAAATTTCCTCAAGGTTTTTTGTTAGGTTCTGAGACAGCTTCAACGGTAAGTTCTAGAGGTATCTACAAATTCCCTGTTGAGAAAGGAATCATGAAAACTTATGATGATTTTCAGTCATCGTCTTATGATTTAGAATACTGTAGTTGGTCCAATCTACCAGATGATGATTTTGTTTTACAAGATGATAAACCTTGGGTTATCGGTGAATTTGTATGGACTGGTTTTGACTATTTAGGTGAACCAACTCCTTATGACGAAGCTTGGCCTTCTCGTAGTTCTTACTTTGGTATTAATGATTTAGCTGGCTTACCAAAAGATAGATATTATTTGTACCGCAGCCGTTGGAATACTGAAGATGAGACCTTACATATTTTACCACACTGGAACTGGAAAGGACGCGAAGGTAAAACCACACCAGTCTTTGTATACACAAGCTATGATAGTGCTGAATTATTTTTGAACGGCAAAAGTTTAGGAATTCAAAAGAAAAATACAGAAACGCATCAAAACAGATATCGCTTAATGTGGATGGCTGTAAAATACCAACCAGGAACATTAAAAGTTGTTGCGTTAGATGAAAATGGAAATCCTGTTGCTGAAAAAGAAATAAAAACCGCCGGAAAACCACATAAAATCATTTTAGAATCAGATGTAAAAACACTAAAGGCTAATGGAGAAGATTTGGCTTATATAACTGTTTCGGTCGTAGACAAAAATGGAATTTTTTGCCCTACAGCAACAAATCAACTTACATTTAAGGTTGATGGAGAAGGCACGTATAGGGCAGCTTGTAATGGAGATGCTACTTCTCTAGAGATGTTCCATCTACCCACCATGAAATTATTTAGCGGAAAGCTTATAGTACTTATACAATCGACTGAAAAAAGTGGAAAAATCACGCTTTCTGTAAAAGGTAAAAGGCTAAAAAAAGAAAAATTAGCTTTACCTATTACCGATTAAATGCTGAATTTTAATTAAAATTTAAACCAAAAAAAAGCCTCTCATTTCTGAGAAGCTTTTTTAATAAGTACAGGCGGCGAGACTCGAACTCGCACACCTCGCGGCACTAGATCCTAAGTCTAGCGTGTCTACCAATTCCACCACGCCTGCATCTTCACTTTTTAATAGCACTTAAAAGTGGGATGCAAATATAAACAATAGTTTCAATATTCAAATAGCAATTAAAGAACAAATATTGACTCTAGTTTTTCTTATTTTTGTTATAAACCAAATTCATATATGCAATCCATACAATCTTACATTAGTGATAACAAAGATCGATTTCTAAGCGAACTCATTGAATTGTTAAAAATTCCGTCAATTAGTGCAGACTCTGCTTATAAAGGAGAGGTTTTAAAAACTGCAGAAGTCATTAAAACCAGCCTCGAAAATGCTGGCTGTGACCATGTTGAAATATGCGAAACTGAAGGCTATCCTATAGTTTATGGCGAAAAAATAATTGATAAAGATTTACCAACTGTTTTGGTTTACGGTCATTATGATGTGCAACCACCAGACCCTTTAGATTTATGGAATTCTCCACCTTTTGAACCTGTTATTCAAAAAACAGAATTACATCCTGAAGGTGCAATTTTTGCCAGAGGTGCTAGTGATGATAAAGGGCAAATGTATATGCATGTTAAAGCTATGGAGTACATGACATCTAATAACGAATTACCTTGTAATGTAAAATTTATGATAGAAGGTGAAGAAGAAGTAGGTAGTGTTAATTTAGGAAAGTTTGTTGCTGCAAATAGAGCAAAACTGACTAATGATGTTATTCTTATTTCCGATACTGGCATGATCTCTAAAGATGTACCTTCAATTACAACTGGCCTAAGAGGATTAAGTTATGTTGAAGTTGAAGTCACAGGACCAAATCGCGATTTACATTCTGGTCTTTATGGTGGTGCTGTTGCTAACCCAATAAATGTATTAACCAAAATGATTGCATCACTGCATGATGAAAACAATCATATTACCATACCTGGATTTTATGATAAAGTTGAAAATTTATCGGATGCGGAACGTGCCGAAATGGCAAAAGCCCCATTCTCATTAGAATCTTATAAAAAAGCTTTAGATATTGATGCCGTTTATGGTGAAGAAGGCTATACAACCAATGAACGTAATTCAATAAGACCGACCTTAGATGTTAACGGTATTTGGGGAGGGTATACTGGTGAGGGTGCAAAAACAGTAATTGCGAGTAAAGCCTATGCTAAAATATCGATGCGTTTAGTACCACACCAAGATTGGGAGGAAATTACAGAACTATTTAAAAATCATTTTGAAAGTATTGTACCTAAAGGTGCAACCGTAAAGGTTACTCCACATCATGGAGGGCAAGGCTATGTCACTCCTATTGACAATATTGGTTATAAAGCCGCTGCTAAAGCCTACGAAAATTCCTTTGGAAAAACGCCAATACCTCAACGTAGTGGAGGAAGTATTCCTATCGTTGCGCTTTTTGAGCAAGAACTAAAAAGTAAAACCATATTAATGGGCTTTGGATTAGATAGTGATGCTATACATTCACCTAACGAACATTTTGGAATCTGGAATTACCTTAAAGGCATAGAAACTATTCCTTGGTTCTATAAATATTTTACAGAATTATCAAAATAAAAAGACGAACCATAAGCTCATCTTAATTGTTTTTTATCTCTACACTTGTAGAATTCAAATTTATATTCTACATTTGTAGAGTTAATTCTAAACATGTAGAGTATGCAACTTTCAAAAACCGAAGAACAACTCATGCAATACCTCTGGAAGCTCGAAAAGGCTTTTATGAAAGATTTGCTAGATATTTATCCGGAGCCTAAACCGGCTACAACAACTGTCGCTACTTTACTTAAGCGTATGATTGGCAAAGGTTTTGTGGATTATAAAACTTACGGTAAATCCAGAGAGTATTTCCCTTTGGTTAAAAAGGAAGATTACTTTTCCAAGCATGTTAACGGTCTTATAAAAACCTTCTTTAATGATAGTGCATCTCAATTTGCTTCATTTTTTACTCGCAAAACAGATCTAACAAAGGAAGAACTTGAGCAACTGAAATCAATTATTGACCAAGAAATTAAAAACAAGTAGATATGGAAACGTACTTATTAAAATTTTCAGCTTGTTTATTCGTATTCTGGTCGATTTACGCGCTGTTTTTAGAACGTGAAAAAATGCATCATCTAAAGCGTTTTTATTTACTAGGAGTTGTGGTTTTAGCATTGGTAATTCCTCTATTAACTATTACCTATTATGTTGAACCTAGTGTCCCTGTCTTTAACACTACACAAACTTATATTCCTACAGAAACCTCATATATAGCAATTACCGAAGACACTCCTCCTTTTTGGAATTTAGAAAATATACTATGGCTAATTTATGGTATAGGTGTTTTATTATTTTCAACACGATTTATCGTAAATCTGGTAAAAATGTATACGCGTATTTCAGAACACACAAAAGTATCTGAGCGTTCATTTATATATGTGCTATTGCAAGAGCTTCGTATTCCACATTCGTTCTTTAATTACATATTTCTAAATCAATCGAAATATGAAGCAGACGCAATACCAAAAGAAGTGTTGCTTCATGAAGAAACACATGCTAAACAATTACATAGTTTAGACATTTTAGTTATTGAATTGCTTCAAATTGCATTTTGGTTTCATCCATTAATTTATATACTAAAACACCATATTAAATTAAATCATGAATTTTTAGCCGATCTGGCTGTATTACAAGAAGGTGTTGACACCAAAACGTATCAAAATATTTTATTACAATTTTCATCAAACACTCAAGAGTATCAACTCAGTAGTGCCATCAATTATTCATCCATCAAAAAACGATTTACAGTTATGAAAACACAAACATCAAAAACCAGAATTTGGTTAAGTAGCTTATTACTGCTTCCAATTATTGCTATTCTATTTTACAGTTTTGCTGAAAGAGAATATGTTGAGAAAGAAACCATAGAAACTTCTGAAGTTTTACAAATTGAAAACGATACTCTAAACGAAGGCGCAACAGAGGCAATGCTGAAAGAATACAACGATTGGATGAAGAAATTAAAAAGTAATTCTTCAAGTCTTTTTATACCTGTAGGTACATGGGAACGTTTAGTTGCTATCTATGACTTAATGAGCGAAGAGCAGCGCAACTCGGTTGAGACGCATCCTTATCTTCAAGAAATAATAACTCCTGCTTTATATTCGGTAGAACCTAGTATTCCTGCATCTGCTCAATTTGAATCTTGGAAAAATGAAACCGAGTTCGCAATTTGGATAGATAATAAGCATATATCAAATTCAGAATTAAACAACTATCAGATAAACTATATTGCACATTATGAAGTTTATAGCAATACGAAAAGCAAAAAGTTCGCTCAACCTTTTCATTGTCGTTTATATACCAAAGATGGCTTTAATAAGTTTTATACAGAAGCTTATGTAAGTGGTTATAAAAAAATTAGTAATGAATATTCTATTGCAATAAACGACTATTTAAAAGGTACGCAAACAGATAATTCTGAGCTTAGAATAATAAAAGCACAAGCTGATAAATTCTATAATCAATTTACCAAAGAAGAATTAAAAAAACATAATATTCTGCCTGTTCCTCCTGTACCAGAAGAAAAGAAACTTAAGTCACCACAATCTAAAACTAAAGTTTATGCAAGGAGTATCGATTTAAAAGTTTTAAATGACAATTCTTATTTAATAGATGGAATTAAAGCAACGAAACAAACATTCATTGATGCTTTTAATCAATTACATCAGGATATAACTCCAGAGATACGAAATAACATTATGAATATCCATGTGCGTTCATCTCAGGATATATCAAACAAAGAAACTTGGTTTATTTATAATGCTCTACAAGACTATGGTTTCTATCGTATTGTTACTCCTAATCAAGACATAAATAGAGCAAAAGGCAATACACCTTTTGCGATTGAGAGCAATTTATTAACCCAAGAAAAAGCCACAAAAAAGCAGATTGCAGCTTATAATGCTTGGGCTAAAAAACTAAATACTACTATAGCAAAAGCTGAAGCCAGTAAAAACAAAAGTCCATACCCAATCATAAAGAAAAAAGCATACGATAAATATTATAAGTTTTACAGAAATGTAATGTCTGAAGAGCAACGTAAACATGCTGAAGCTTGGCCAAATATTCCACCCCCACCACCTCCAGCACCAAAAATAAAAAAAGGAGAAGCATCAAATATCCCTCCACCACCTCCACCGCCTACAAAGGCAAGACAATACAAAAACGGTAACAAGAAAACCTAAATGAGATCATAAAAGAAACTCCTAAAGGTGTTGAATCTGGTTATGAAGTGTCAGTAAATAGTGAGTTTCACAATTATACCGTTTATAAAGGCAAAAAAATATCCTATAATAAAGACAATAACTCCACAAAATTCTCACGTCTTGTGATTATGATAATAGAATAGTTCAATGCCTAATTAATTAAAAAGCCTCTTCGTAAGAGGCTTTTTTCTGTCTTAATGTGTAACAAATCATATGTTTTGGCGTTCTAATAGACAATCAGTCCTGAGCATAGTCGAAGGATCAATCAAAAAACAATCAATCATGTTAAAGCAATTCTTTATCCTCTGCTCTGGAGCAGACACAGATATTCTAGATGAATGTTCCATTGGAGAACAAAACAAATACGCAGGTATAGGCGCTACAGTTTTCTTTACCGCAGTTATGGCTACAATTGCTGCCAGCTATGCACTTTATACCGTTTTTGACAATCTGTATTCAGCTATATTTTTCGGATTAATTTGGGGTTTACTCATTTTTAATTTAGATCGTTATATTGTTTCAACTATTAAAAAGAGTGATAATTTTATTGATGAAATTCTTCAAGCTACACCAAGAATTTTATTAGCTGTAATCATCGCTGTTGTTATTTCTAAACCTTTAGAACTTAAGATTTTTGAAAAGGAAATTAATCAGGTTTTATTAGAACAAAAAAATGAATTAACCTTAGCCAATCAAAATCAGATTGCGGAACAGTTTAATCCAAAAATTTCAGATTTAAAGAACACTATTGTTGCACTGCAATCTCAAATTGATACAAAAGAAACGGAAGTTAATGGGTTATATGACACTTACATTTCTGAAGCTGAAGGCACAGCTGGCACCAAGCTCTTAGGAAAAGGACCAGTATATAAAGAAAAGCGTGAAAAACATGATGCAGGTTTAGCTGCACTACAACAACTAAAAACTGATAATAAAGCTAAAATTACAGCTCTAGAAAGCGAAATAGGGACTTTACAAAGTGATTATAAATCTAACGTCACCGAATCGCAACCGATCATTGATAATTTCGATGGTTTAATGGCAAGAGTTACAGCTTTAGGTAAATTACCATGGCTTCCGTCATTCTTTATTTTCTTATTGTTTTTAGCTATTGAAACCTCTCCTATTATTGCAAAATTATTGTCCCCAAAAGGTGAATTCGATTTTCGTTTACAAGATCAAGAAACAATAGTTAAAACATGGACAATGCAACAGGTTGCAGAACGAAAACTACTGTTGAAAACTGATAATGATATCAACAATAAAGTGTATACAGAAATTGCTGATGAAGAGGATATAATGAACTACAAACGAAAGAAAGCACGAGAGTTAATGCAACATCAAGCTGATGCTTTTTTAAAAAAACAGAAAGGTATTCTTTAATTAAAGGGAAGGGTAATTTCGAGTAAGTATTATCTAAAGAACTCAAGTTTAAAATTTATTCTAGCTACTAATTTTCCTCATTTTTCATTCATAAAATTCACTCGAATTGACGAAGTTGTACAGAATATGACAAAGGTTCATTACTTTTATCTTGTATTCATAAACTTTTCAAAATGAAAAATCTATACCTTTTAATTTTTACATCATTATGTTTAAGTTGTGTTAGTATAAAAACTGATGTCACAACGCATACCCAAGAAAAAAACGAAAGCATTGAACTTGCAGAAGCTAGTATTAGACTAGTTATGGAAGCACAAGAAATGGCATGGAATAAACACGACTTAGAAGGGTTTATGCAAGGCTATTGGAAAAGTGAACAGCTTAAGTTTTATGGATCTAATGGGCTTACCTTAGGCTGGGAAAACACTTTAGCAAATTATAAAAAAGGTTATCCTACAAAAGCAGAAAGTGGAACTCTAGAATTTGTTATCAATGATATTTCAAAAATCGAGGGTGATAATTATTGGGTAATGGGAGAATACCATCTTAAACGAGAAGTTGGAGATGCTGATGGCGTCTTCATTATTATATTTAAAAAATTTAACGACGAATGGAAAATTGTAGCAGATATGTCCTGTTAATAAGTACATTGATATAAAATAAAGTGTATCCGAAACATCTATCTATCACCATAAATATATAGGAAACACTTTATCTAAAATTTATTGTATAATTGAGTTCGATTAAGCTGCAACGATAGTATTAGTTACGAACACGCTTTGTTCAGGTACTTCTTGTGGCTCTTCAGATTTAAAGTGCTGATATAATTCTTTACACCCTATTCCAATAATAGATAACCTTTTAGATTTAGTAATAGACTCATTATGCAGTCTAGCCAATGCCATTACTCCTGCTCTATCAATACTTTCTACACCTTCAATATCTAGTAGAATTTCATCTACCTTTTCAAAAATGTTAGCAAATCGAGCATTAAATGTCTTTAGATTTAACTTGTTTAAAGTTCCTTTAATCTTAAAACGATTGTTATAATTTGTAATTTGTAAATCCATAATAAATAATGTTAAAAACGTTCATACTAATTCAGGGCTATTAATCAGTAATAAAAAAAGGGCTATTAATTAGAGGGATTATCTAAATATCTCACTTATCCTTGAAGTGACATTATAAAATCGATAAATGGTAATATTGGCTGGATTATTCGGAAAAGTCTGTTTATTTTTTCGATAAACAACATGTTATCAATAGAATATAGAATTAGTGAAATAATAAGATATTCACTAAATATTGAAGTTTTTAAGGTGTTTACTTATATCCACAGGTTTGTGTACTATAGTTTTTGAAACCGGGTATTTTTCCAGGAAATTTGAGGGTCTTATTGGTCTTGGCTCAAAATCTCCTCCACAATTAGGGCATACTTGCTTTAAAAGCTCAACACAATCTTTGCAAAACGTACATTTAAATGTACAAATCATAGCCTCCTTAGAATCAAATGGCAATGCTTTATTACAATTTTCGCAAGTTGGTCTTATCTCGAGCATATTGCATTAAATTTTCTTTACGTACTCTGTAATTATTACAATTCTAGTTGGTCCTACTTTACCTTCTATATAGGTTTCATTCTCATGATCTAATCTAATATTTCTAACAGCTGTACCTTGCTTAGCTACCAAACTAGAACCTTTTACCTTTAAATCTTTTATTAAGACTACTGAATCTCCATGCGCCAAAACAACTCCATTAACATCTCTGTGAATTAGTTTGTTTGCATCGTCCTCACCATCACCAGATGCTTTAGCTAATTCTAGAGTTTCTTCTTCGAGATACATCATACCCAACAAATCTTGTGGCCAATCTGCTTTAATTCTGTTCAGCATTCTCCAAGCCATAATCTTAACAGCGTCGTGCTCACTCCACATACTATCATTAAGACATCGCCAATGATTGGGGTCTATTTTATCTAAATCATTCATCTGTTCTGTACAGACGTTACAAGTATATAAAGCCGTTTTTTCTGCAGTTTCTTTTACATCTGGCACTATGTAAACAGATAGTTTTTCATTACTACCACATAACTCGCAAGTGGCGTTGCTTCTTTGCTGAAGTGATCTCTCTAAACTCATATACTCTAATTAGGTTATTCAAAGACAAATATATGAATAGGAATTAGTTATTTAATTAAAGTATATTGAATGGTGCAATTTTTCTAAAATAAATCTTAATTCTGTAATTTATCTATATTTCGATTTCCTGGGTTGTCCTTATACCAATCTTTAAATTGAAGACCTCCTGATTCAGCCCAATTGACGAAAAAATTATAAGCATCAGTTATGTTTACATTTTCTTTTGGAACTTTAAAATCGTGAATTATACTCATTGCCCAAGGATATCCACTATCAGAAATATAGTTCCCATCGTAATCGCTACTCCCATCATCTGTTTGTGAATTATACACACCTAAAGTTGTCGTGTTTCTATAAGGTAAGTGAACTTCCTTTTCCCTGTTTCCATCCACTATTATAAATGGATTGAAGGGAGCTACACCCAAATCACTAGTACTTATTGGTTCAGTAAAATCTATAGATATAGTAGTTTCATTCAATAAGTAGTCTGCATGGTCCGTTAAAATAACAACTGCCTTGGCTTGATTAGCTTCCGTTCCGTTTTGGTTCAGATTTATATAATTATTGACTAACACGGGTCCAGTTACACTTTCTATCTGTGAGGGTACTAATCCTTCAATCTCTAATCCAATACCATTTGTATAACCTGCTCCATTGGATTTAACAAAGCAGATAATATCCATTTTGACAGCTAAATTTTGAGCATTTAAATAGACAATTGCTTGATAACTTAAAGCTAAATCATTAAAATCATAATCCCCTCTATACGGCCATAAATCTTCAAAAGCAATAGTCCCTTTTCCAAATTTACTGGGTGTAAAAGATTCAAAAGCAATCTCAGGATCCTCTGGTAATGCATCATCTCTATCTAAAATACCGTCACCATCTGTATCTACATCAGTAGCAGTATCATCAAATACTCTAAATGTTGTTAAATCATTAATGGTTCGCCCAAAATCTGTATTATTACCTGCACTTATTCCATATTCATACTGCCAACCACCTGTCTCAGTATCCATAATAATTAGATCTGAACTACTAGAATTATTTGCTAACCATAACTCCTGATTAGAATCAAAAGTCATTGATGTTGGCTTAAAAGGTAAATCGTCAGCACTTATTCGAGTGCTTTGATAAACATTATTTCCGTCTAAGTCAAGCCTAT